>Ga0126335_1000042_pt1 | contig 54781 bp, 54 predicted proteins | sample OlaspJWI45metaG_FD_108409 | JGI IMG/M metagenome (GOLD analysis project Ga0126335, IMG submission 108409) | Marine gutless worms symbiont microbial communities from Oahu, Hawaii - Olavius sp. 1 OAHU.JWI-45 metaG | ecosystem: Host-associated > Annelida > Digestive system > Unclassified | place... | reverse complement strand
GCAAAAGCAAAAGCCCTATCGAACGAAACTGCCTTTAACTTATACCCCTCATAACTCGACGAGCAACGGAAAAAATATCAGGCGAAATGGCAGGAGCCATTTCAGGTATGCGCGGCAGGACGCTGCTCATGCCGGCCTGGTATTTTCGAGTAGCGCAGAGGACCCGCAGGGCGAGTTATCGGGAAAAATGCTTTTGGTTACTTTTCGCGAAAGAAAAGTAACTCCCACCGAAGGTGAAAGCCAAGAAGAATATTGAATCCTAAATGCACGAGTAATATTACCGTTCTAAAGAGAATAGATTCCCGATAAGAACATTCGGGAATGACGGATGAGAAAACTTTACCCCCACCCCATAAACCCACTACAGTGCGCCTCCCCATATAAAGCCCAAAACACATGCCACTCCTTACTCTTACAGATGCCTCGCTGGCCTATGGCCACCATGCACTGCTGGACAAGATTAATTTCCAGATTGATGCTGGGGAACGTGTTTGCCTGGTTGGACGTAATGGCATGGGAAAGTCTACGCTGTTTCGAGTGATCAGTGGTCAGGCCCAACTTGATGATGGCGAGCGATGGCAGCAAGACACCCTGAAAATATCTTATCTGGAACAGGAAGTTCCGGCAGATTTACAGGACTCAATATTTGATGTCGTGGCATCGGGTCTGGGCGAGATAGGCCAACTGTTGGCTGACTATCACCATGCCCTGGTTGAAATAAGTGATGATGAAGCCGCTATGCATCGATTATCTGATTTACAACACAAGGTCGATGTTGCTGATGGCTGGAATTTGAGTCAGAAGGTTGATGTGGTGCTAAGTCGTCTGGATCTGGATGCCGACAAGATGTTAGCAGATTGCTCAGGAGGAATGCGCCGCCGGGTGATGTTGGCGCGGGCGTTGGTTAGTGAACCGGATTTGTTGCTGCTAGATGAGCCAACAAACCATATGGATATCGCCGCGATTACGTGGCTGGAAGAATTTCTCAAAACCTTTAACGGCGCCTTGATCTTTATTACGCATGATCGAACATTTCTCCGCAGCCTGGCAACACGCATGATTGAACTGGATCGTGGGCAGTTGGCCTCTTTCCCCACCGGATATGATGAATACTTACAAAAGAAAGAAGAGTTGCTAGAAATTGAATCCCGCGCCAATGCCAAGTTTGATAAGAAGCTGTCGGATGAAGAAAAGTGGATACGCAAAGGCATCAAGGCCAGGCGGACAAGAAATGAGGGCAGGGTTAGAGCACTCAAGGCGATGCGTGAGCAACGCGCTCAGCGTCAGTCCGTGCAGGGGAGGGTAAATCTTAATGTGGATACGGGTGAGCTTTCCGGCAAGCTGGTGAGTGATTTACGTAAGGTGAGTTTTTCGTACCCGGATCATCCTATCGTCACTGATTTATCCACGCGCATTATGCGCGGTGATCGCATCGGGATTATTGGGCCAAATGGTTCGGGAAAAAGCACTTTGCTGAAATTACTGCTTGGTGAACTAGCGCCGCAGGAAGGCGAAGTCGTGATGGGAACCAAATTACAGATTGCCTATTTCGATCAACATCGCAGCCAGTTACAACCGGACAAAACCGTTCGTGAAAACATTAGCCAGGGGAGTGACTATGTCATGGTTCGTGGTAAATCCCGCCATGTTATTGGTTATCTCAAGCAATTTTTATTTCCACCTGAACGTATCGACTCACCTGTCAGTATCTTATCGGGTGGTGAACGTAATCGTTTGATGTTGGCCAGGTTGTTTACTCAGCCGGCCAATATGCTCATTCTGGATGAGCCAACCAATGATCTTGATGTAGATACGCTTGAATTGCTTGAAGACTTATTAATTGAATATGACGGTACGTTATTGCTTGTCAGTCATGATCGAACCTTTCTCGATAACGTGGTTTCCAGTACATTGGTTTTTGAGGAAGCAGGTTACGTCAGGGAATATATCGGTGGTTACGATGACTGGTTGCGGCAAAGAAAACAGCAGGCAAGTCAACCGACTGCCGATAAAAAGGCCATAGCAAAAAGTACGGATAGTTCATCGACTCAAAAACAAAAGAAACTGGGTTATAATGAAACGCGTGAATTACAGTCACTACCGCAGAAAATAGAAGACCTGGAAAGTGAACAGCAAGAAATTGAGGCGATGGTATCTAATGCTGAATTTTATCAGTCAGACCCGGATGAGGTGAAAAAGACACTGGCACGTCTGGAGTCATTACAGGATGAATTGTCCCAGGCCTATGATCGTTGGGAATATCTTGACAGCCTGTCGTAAGGCCTCGTGGGTTATTTCCCTGTTCAGGTGAAAGAAATACACTGAAAAAAACACGTATTTTCGGTGGAATTTAGTGGATTATTGGAGTACCCTTCGAGTAATTGCACGTTCAAGCAGCACTCTCGGAAGTCTTCGTAGTACCTCCTGAAATGTCATGTTCGATCAGTAATTGTAATTTCTTTTTATTTTTTAGTTATTTTTGAGGTTTACTAGCATGGCAACAGGTACCGTTAAGTGGTTTAACGACTCTAAGGGTTTTGGATTTATCGCACCAGATGATGGTGGTTCAGACGTATTTGTACATTTTTCAGCGATTGCAGCTGATGGTTTTCGTACATTAGCAGAAGGTCAGAAGGTCAGTTTTGAAGTTGAAGACGGTCCTAAAGGTCCTCAGGCAAAGGATGTTAACGCTGCATAAGATTTAGCGGCATTAATATTAAAAACCCCGCAACTTCGGTTGGCGGGGTTTTTTTTTGTCTTTATCTTTCTCGTGATCCAGTTTAATCGTCTAATGATTGGACAATCTGTTCTTCAATTTGTGAAAGATCGAAATCGGATTTGGGCAGTTGAAGGTAGAAACCCTCCGTTTCTAACTGGTCTAATACCTGTCTGCCATCCGCCTGCGAAAGCTTTTTATCTGGATGTAAATCAAACGATAAGGCAAATTCTGGTGGGCCAAAGACCTTAAGTACAGTTTCTGGTACATCGTTAAAATCTTCCTCCTTCTGAATATAAAGGTAGGTATCTTTCTTACGATTACTTCGATAGACGTAGCAGATCATGTGCGGTCCAGTTGTTGTATCCAGTATTGATAGATCTCATCGGCCATCCTGTTCAGAGATTTCATATTCTGCTCACATTCAGCCAACATTTGTGCTCTGGTTTGTACCGTATCAGACGGTTTAGCCAACTCTTCCTCGTATATGGAGCTCCATTCATCCACCATCGCTTCTGTCATTTCAATATGACATTGAAAGGCAAGTACATTGTCTTTATATAAAAACGCCTGATTATCGCAGTGTTGGCTGGTAAGTAATCTCGTCGAATGGTCGGGCAATTCAAATGTTTCTCCATGCCAATGAAAAACAGTCTGTGGCTCAGAGAAATTGTCTATCCACGTAGGTAGATTGGATACATGACTGCTTGCATATACTGGCAGCCAGCCTATTTCTTTTACCGGATTTTGCACGATGTTGGCGCCCAGTGCTTTAGCGATGAATTGCCCGCCGAGACAATGCCCAAGTACTGGCAGGTTATTTTCAATAGCATTCTGGATGAGCCTGGTTTCCTGGGATATCCAGTCATTATCATCATTCACACTCATTGGTCCGCCCATGATAACCAGGCCGCTCATGTCGTCCGGAGATGTCGGTATTGCCTGACCCTGGTCAACAGCGACAAGACGATACTGAGTGTTGCTGTTGGTCAGCACGTTTTCCAGGTAGCCGGGGGCTTCGCATTCGATATGACGAATAATTGTGACGGGTTTCATACTAAAGAATTTTATAGCTGCTAAAATTGTACGAAGACCGTGGAGAGTATCAGTATGAAATATACAATTGCAAAATTAGTTGCGCCTGTATTTTTATTTCTGGGTTTATTGCTGCCATTATCCGAGGCGGTGGCAGAGAAAGCACCGCAAATTCAGGTGATGGCATTGTTTCATGATAAGGCGATGGTAAAAATCAATGGTGGTAACCATTTGATGAAAGCAGGTGGTGAGGCGGTTGATGGGATCAAACTGATTAGTTCCAACGCCAACTTTGCGGTTATCGAAGTTAATGGAAAAAAGAAAAAATATGGACTAGGTGCTCAGGTTAGTACTCGTCTATCCAAGCCGAAAAGTAGTGTGGTCAGAATACCCAGTAATAGGGGTATGTATCGCACCAATGGCCAAATAAATGGCAGGAGTGTTGATTTTCTGGTGGACACTGGTGCCACTGTAATAGCGATGTCGAGGCCAACGGCCGATCGTTTGCAGATTCAATATCGGGAAACTGGTACCCCCATCAAGGTCAGTACGGCTTCAGAATTACAAAATGCCTGGCATGTGAAGCTAAATACCGTAACCGTTGGTGGAATTACATTGCATCAGGTTGATGGCACTGTTATTGATACTGAGCATGATCAGGCAATATTACTGGGCATGTCTTTTCTTAACCGAGTGAAATTTAGCCAGGAGCAGGGTGTCGTTGTGCTAGAGGCTAAAATTCACTAACAAGCAGTTCAGGTGGACTTGGGTAAATGCTTTTCTGGCATAGTTGTCTGGTAAAACTGGTAGTTATTTTTACCAGCATGTTTAGCCTGATGCATGGCGATGTCAGCAAACTTCATCAGATTGACCGGATCCTTGCTGTGGTTGGGGTACATGCTTATTCCGATACTGCCCGAAACATTAACCTCGATGTCTTTGCAGAGTACTGGTTCGGAGATTGCTTCAAGTAGTATATTTGCCATGCGTGCTGTATTCTCCTCGCCATCAATGTCATTCAATATCACGGCAAATTCATCACCTCCCAGACGTGACAAGGTATCGGAGTGCCGCATTACGATGCTCATCCTCTCGGCAACTGTTTTAAGTAGTTTGTCCCCTGAGGCGTGACCAAACTTATCGTTAACCTCTTTGAAGCCATCCAGATCGATATAAAGTATTGCATGGGAGTGCTTATGTCTTTCACCCTGATTAATGCTGAGTTCCAGTCTTTCGTAGAATAGTACTCGATTAGGCAGGTTGGTTAATGAGTCATGATAGGCCTGATGGCGAAGCTGGTTGGTCAGGTCTTCAAGTTCTTCAGTTCTTTCAATAACTTTCTGTTCCAGGGTTAATGCGTATTCTTCCAGACGCTCGTCGCGGTGTTGAATTTGATCCAGCATGTTGTTGATGCCATTGATTACTGTGCCGAGTTCATCCTTATACTGTTTTTTTATTCTGAGAGAGTGGTCCTGTTGCTTGACGACTTTATTGGTAAATCTTGTAATGGCAAGAATGGGACCGGTAATGGTTCGTTGCAGTAGGGTTGAAAGTATCAATGCCAAAGCCAGTGCAATGATAAGTGCGGCCAGCATAATGCCACTATAGCCGGTGATATTATTTCTTAATTTATCTGTGCTGGCGTTGATGTAGGTAGTACCTATCACCTGATTATCTAGGATAATCGGTTCGTAGACACTGATGGCACCTTTGGATAGTGTAAATCCTTCTAGTTGATATGGTAGTTCCTGGGCTAATGCTTCGCCCTCTAGCACATATTGTGAAAATATCGATCCATCTGGCAGAAAGATAGCAGCGCGTATGACATGTTCCTGACTGGAGAGGGTGTTGAGTGTTTCTTCTGCTGCATGGGCGTCGTTAAAGGCAAGTGCTGCCGTTGAGTTTTCACCAATAATTTTAGCCTGTGAGGTCATGATATAAATCATGGTGTTATTGGCGGCATATCGATCATTCATGAAGAAGGCAAGACTACCCAGCAATAAGGTAATTAGGCTGGTGAGCATAATGATACCAACCAACTTGTGTTTAATTGTTAATTTGCCGAAATGAATCACTGTTGACTATCCTCATTCGGGATCTTGATCTGAATGATTTTTGCCAACCTTAATAACTTTGAACTAATAGTGTTAACAGGCCCTAATGTAGTTGCCAGCGCAACTGCAGGTAAAAATTACGTTCTACACTAGTGGCATGGGTGTTGCTGCCTTCAGGGCCAAATTCAGAGTGTTCGCTATCCAGTAGATCCTGCCCTACCAATGATAATTCGGTATTTCTGCCCAGTTGCCATGCTAGTCGCGCATCGAGTACATAATAATCATCGATATCGCGTATGACCGTGGTACCGGATGAAGAGTCAGTGTATTCGGTGTCATCGACATATTTCAGCCAGAAATCGAGTTTTATATCTTCGCTAAGATCAAGTGACGGACGTAAAGACCACTGATGTCTGGGGCTTCTTTCCTCAGTATTGATAACATAGTTGGCATCTGTCTGACTTTCGGCATCAATATCAAGATAGCTGTAGGTGGCATTTAATCGTATGTCTTCATTAACCTGCCATATGCCGGACAACTCCAGTCCGTTAGTGGTTGCCTCGGCATTATTGCTGCCAGCAATAACTGTCTGAATGGGGAAGAAAACAATTGGGGTAGGTGTAATAGTCGTTGTCGAATCTACCAGGTCGTCATATTTCGCATGGAATAAAGTAGCATCCCAGGTGAAGTCTTTGCCGATATTACCTCTTATGCCAAGTTCGAGGACTTCAGCTTCTTCGGCATCTGAATTCGGATTGCCTTGTGCAGTAACGGATAAGAATGGTGTGTTGACAAAGATGGATGAGACGGAGGTGAATGCCCGAGAGGGCGTATGAACGGCTTTTGAGGCAGCTGCCCATAAATGAAAATTGTCGCTGGTGTGCCAGGTACCACGAATACTGGGTTGAATTTCAGAACCTGTAAAATCGTTATGCTCGAACTTTGAACCGATAACCAGATGTAGTCGGTCATTGAGGAATCTGGATTCGTTTTGAACAAATGCGGTATTGAGATTGAAATCATCTTTCGCTGGTATGAACTTGACTGATACCTGGTCTTTAATGTCATCACTTATATGCCGGTAGCCAAGGCCCCATGAAAACTCATTGTTGCTACCCCAGTCAAAACGGTGCTGGAAGTCGATATCAAAGGTATCCACAGATATATCTGCCAGTGAAGATTTTCGTTGGGATGATTCAACGAAACTATGTAGTGTGATGCTTGAGCCGGAATCTGTTTTTACTTCCCAGCGGACATTAAGGTTGCTGGTGTCAACATCCTCTTCAACGCTTGATAGTGTGAGTGGACTGAAGGCATCGTCTGATTGTTGATAGATATCGCCAGTGATCATCAGGTTGTAATCAGTCCCCCAATTGAAATCACCCCTGAACCCCGCCTGAACCGAATCCCAACTATCCTGCATGGGGCCGTTATTTTGAAAGCCATCATGCTGATGGGTTTTAATATAGCCACGTATGTGACCGTTTTTACCTAATTTCCACCGTGCTGAAAGGACAGGATAGACTCATCCTCTTTGCCAAAGGTTAGAGACGCTCCACTACCCTGTGTATCTACGGCACAGCGGGTAATAATGTTGATAACACCGTTAACAGCATTGGCACCCCATACGCTTCCTGCAGGGCCACGAATGACTTCGATACGTTCAATATTTTCCAGCGAGGTATTGATCTGGTCCCAGTAAACGCCACCAAAAGTTGATGAATAGGTACTGCGACCATCAACAAGCACAAGTAACTTATTGGCAAAAAACCCATTGAATCCTCTTGGGGAAACAGCCCATGCATGTGAATTAAGCTGAGCGACATGCATGCCAGGCGCCATCTGTAGTGCATCGGCAATATTGGTGACGCCAGATCGCCGTATGTCTTCCCGTGAGATAACGTAGATTGCAGCAGCAGCTTCGGATAACAATTCTGGTTTTTTGCTTAACGAAGTGATTTCAATCTGCATCAGTTCTTCAAGCGAAAGTGATGCAAGATTTTTACTGGGTAGGGTTTCAGCCTGGCATTGGCGCGCATGGCTGGTCGGGGAAACCAATACCAATAGCAATAGCAAGAGTATCGCTATGAAATAACGACACCGACATAAGAATATACGACGTACATACCAATCCACAAAGATCGCCCCTGATTAATGACAATTATTATTGCCTTATTGTATTTTCTAGCTGTGCAAATTATCTTAAAAATGCGCTGCTATATTGTATAAACCAGCTAAAATGAATTAATATAATCCACTAAAAACAAGTGGGATTAGGTGGTGATTTAGCGGTCCAGGGGATTAACGCAAACGCTATGTTTGACGTTTGTCTTTCTGAATCAGTGCGTAAGCGGAGTGGTTATGTATGGATTCAAAGTTTTCTGATTCTACGACATAGGTCAGGATACGATCGTCTGCATTTAATCGGGCAGCAACGTCGCGTACCATGTCTTCAACAAATTTGGGATTATCGTAGGCGCGCTCGGTGACGTGTTTTTCATCTGGGCGTTTGAGTAGCCCGTAAAGTTCACAGGAAGCTTCCTTTTCCACTAAATCGATAATTTCTTCTATCCAGATGAAATCCTTGGTGCAGACATCGACAGTGACATGGGAACGCTGATTGTGAGCGCCGTAGTCTGAAATCTTTTTGGAACATGGGCACAGGCTGGCAACCGGTACCACTACCTTGATATTCGTACATATATCGCTACCAGTCTTGGTACCGTTGAAGCTGACCTCATAATCCATCAGGCTTTCGACACCAGATACAGGAGCTTTTTTGTTGACGAAGTAGGGGAAGGTCATCTCGATGTGGCCAGAATCAGCCTCAAGCAAGTCAGTCACCTCATGCAACATATCTTTAAATGATTTAACTGTGATTTCCCATTCATGCTGATTCAGGATATTCACAAACCGTGACATGTGAGTGCCTTTGAAGTGCTTGGGCAAGTCGACATACATATTGAAGGTTGCAACCGTATGCTGGTCACCTCCTGAGCGGTCTCTGACTTTGACGGGATGACGGATATCCTTAATGCCGACCTTGTCGATGGCGATTTGACGGGTGTCAGCACTTTGCTGGACGTCAGCGATATTGGGCAATGTGTCAGAGGATTTACTAAGCATCTGGAATTATTGAGTAGTGATGATTGGGAGGATGAATATCCGAGTGTTTTACTCGGTTATTTGGCAAGCATATTAGACTACAGCGGATTTCGCAATTGGCCCGGTGTAATACTCTTTAATGAAACTTTCTATCCCATTTGGATCGAGTCTGCATTCTGCCAGTTGTTCTTCACGTTCAGCATGTTCAATATAAGCATCAGGCAGGCCATGCTGAACAAGTTGGCAATTGAGTTGTTCATGGTGCATATATTCTGCCACGGCACTACCAGCGCCGCCCATAATACTATTTTCTTCAATGGTAACCAGCAAATCATGTGAACCGGCCAGTTCACTGATTAAAGTTTCATCCAGCGGTTTAATAAATCGCATATTCACCAGGGTTGCATCGAGTTTTTCTGCTGCCTGCTGTGCAGCTGCGACCATCGTACCAAAGGCTAGTATAGCTACGCCGTGTCCATGTCGGACGATATGAGCCTTGCCAATCGGCAGGCTATCCAGCTTGTCATTAACACTGACGCCAGGCCCTTTACCCCGTGGGTAACGAACGGCCGCAGGTCCTTTGTGCTGAAAGCCTGTAGTAAGCATTTGCCGACACTCATTCTCATTGGCCGGTGCCATGATGAGCATATTGGGCAGGCAACGCATAAAAGTGTAATCAAAGGTACCGGCATGAGTCGGCCCGTCTGGGCCGACAACGCCAGCACGATCGATTGCAAGCAGAACATTCAGGTTCTGCAGATCAATGTCATGGGCTAACTCGTCATAGGCACGCTGCAGAAAGGTTGAGTAAATTGCAACAACAGGCTTCATACCGTCACAGGCAAGACCTGCAGCAAATGTCAGGGCGTGTTGTTCGGCAATGGCGACATCATAGTAGCGGTCAGCAAATGGTTTGGAAAATTCAACCAGGCCAGAGCCTTCTCGCATGGCAGGTGTTATGCCGATCAACTTGTCATCGTGCGATGCCATATCACATAGCCAATCACCAAATACCTGGGTATAGGTGGGTGTTGATGCTGCACCAGCCTTGGTAATACCTGTACCTGGATCAAAAGGGCTAACACCGTGATACGTCACAGGATTTTGTTCAGCGTGTGAATAACCTTTACCTTTTTTGGTCACGATATGCAGTAGTCGAGGTCCTTTGTGGGTTTTCAGGTTTTGTAACGTCTGGATAAGGGCTGGTAAATCATGGCCGTCGATCGGGCCGTAATAACTGATGTCCAGTTCTTCAAACAGGGTACCGGGTGCAACCATACCCTTAACGTGTTCTTCTGCTCGTTTGGCGATTTCCCACATGGGCGGTACCATTTCCAGTACCTTTTTACTGCCCTCACGCATATTGGAATAAGTTTTACCTGACAGGATGCGAGTAAAGTATTTGGATAATGCACCCACGTTGGGGGAGATCGACATCTCATTATCATTGAGTACAGTCAGCAGGTCAGCCTGGATATCACCACAATGATTCAGTGCCTCAAATGCCATACCCGCGGACATGGCACCATCACCGATGACGGCAATGTACTTTCTATTTAAACCCTGCTGAGCGCCGGCGACTGCCATGCCCAGAGCGGCGCCAATCGACGTACTGGAGTGGCCGACACCAAAATCGTCATATTCACTCTCCGATCGTTTGGGAAAGGGGGTCAGACCACCTTTTTTACGGATCGTATCGAGTTGATCACGTCGACCGGTTAACACCTTGTGCGGGTAGCTTTGATGGCCGACATCCCAGGTGAGTCGGTCATTAGGGGTATCAAAGACATAGTGTAGGGCAATAGTGAGTTCAATGGTGCCAAGCCCCGCGCTAAAGTGCCCACCGCAGCCAGAAACTGTCTCAATAAGATACTGCCGCAGTTCATCGGCCAGTTGCAGGAGCTCTGCTTCTGAAAACTGACGAAGGTCAGCAGGTGAATCTACTTGATTCAGCAGGGGGTAGGGGGTACTCATATGCCAATTATCGGGCACTCAGATCCAAAATGCACCTAAAACAGGTTAACGTCAGTAATCTCGTTGAACAATATAGTGTGCCAACTGGCGCAATGAATCAGCTTTTTCATCGAATATTTCCAGTGCATCCAATGCTTGATGTAACAGGTCGGTGGCTCTTTGCTTTGAAGCCTCCAGGCCGCAAAGTGAAATAAAGGTGGATTTATTCTTTTCGCGATCAGAACCCTGCGGTTTGCCGAGTTTGTCTGTGTCCCCAATCTCGTCGAGGATGTCATCCTGTATTTGAAAGGCAAGACCGATGGCTTTGCCGTAGGCTTCAAGCGCCTTGAGTTGTGCGCTACTGATTTCAGGGTTGGACAGGGCACCGAGTTGTAGACTGGCCACTATCAGTGCTCCTGTTTTCATGGCATGCATGTTCTCCAAATCAGCAAGCGTGAGCGATTTGCCCTCAGATTCCAGGTCAATCGCCTGTCCACCTGCCATCCCGATTGACCCGCTTGCATGAGCAAGCGTAAGTATCATCCCGTTACGGCTATTCACATCAAGATGATCGTCCTGGCTTAGTATTTGAAAAGCGAGGGGTTGCAGTGCATCTCCTGCCAGGATTGCAGTGGCTTCATTAAATGCCATATGACAGGTTGGGCGGCCGCGGCGCAGATCATCATCATCCATCGCGGGTAAGTCATCGTGGATGAGAGAGTAGACATGAATGAGTTCGATCGCACATGCTGGACTGTCCAGCAGACTGATGTCTGTACCGGCGGCTTGACCGGCAGCGTATACCAGCATGGGCCTGACACGTTTGCCACCCTGTAGAGCAGAATAGCGCATGGCTTCATGTAGTTTTCCAGGTTCTACGGATGCGCTGGGCAAACGCTTTTCCAGGGCAACTTCTACCTGCAGTTGGCAGCGCTGCATGAAATCTTGAAAATCACTCACGGGGCGTGCGGCGCTATTCGTCAGGGTCAAATTCAGCGAGTTGACCCTCCTCGGCGTCATCCAGCAGGATTTTTACCTTCTGTTCGGCTTCATCCAATGCCTTCTGGCATTGACGAACCTTCTTGATACCTTGTTCAAAGTGTTCAAGCGATGCTTCAAGCGTTAGTTCACCTGATTCCATTGTTTCTACCAGAGACTCCAGTTCATCCATGGATTTTTCAAAGTTATCAGTGGGTTGTTTGGTTTTTTTTTCTGGCGGGCATGGCAAATGGACGCTGCTAATTATCGAGGGCGCAACGGTAGCGATTTCAAGCACATCGGTCAATCTGGATGTAAACTAACAGGTTAAAGCCGGTATTCTATTTTATCGAATATTCTGAGAACAAAATTGAATTGAATAATTAGAGTGCTCACCCTACAGTAACCCCCGTCGAGCGATATCTCGACTCCCTGCTTAGTTGCTTCCAGCGATGGCCAGGGGTTTTGAAAATTGTAATTACATTAATGGAGAGGACCATGGGTCTGAAAGACAGTAAAACTGAACAGAACCTGAAAGACGCCTTCGCGGGTGAATCTCAGGCTAACCGTCGCTATTTGTATTTCGCTGCGAAAGCGGATGTTGAAGGCTATAACGATGTTGCGGCTGTTTTCCGTTCCACAGCTGAAGGTGAAACCGGACACGCACACGGCCACCTGGAGTACCTGGAGGAAACAGGTGATCCAGCTACTGGTTTACCAATTGGTGGCACCAGCGACAATCTGAAGGCATCTATTGCGGGCGAGACACACGAGTACACCGACATGTACCCGGGTATGGCTAAATCAGCACGCGATGAAGGTTTTGATGAGATTGCAGACTGGTTTGAGACGTTGGCCAAGGCCGAGCGTTCACACGCCAATCGTTTCCAGAAAGCACTGGACAATCTGGACGGTTAATCGTTACGGAATACAGGGGCTGGCGAACTCATTCGTCGGCCCCTGTGTATTTAGAGATCAGATAAATGCCACATATCAAAGAAGGTTCACTGGAAGCGCCAACGCGCCATGCACTGGACTGGAAAACACCGGAATTCTGGGATGAGGATAATCTAAACGCTGAACTGGAGCGTGTTTATGATATCTGCCACGGTTGTCGTCGTTGTGTCAGCCTGTGTAATGCCTTTCCCACGCTGTTTGATCTGGTTGATGAATCTGACACCATGGAAGTTGATGGTGTTGCCAAGGCAGACTATGTCAAGGTCGTCGACCATTGTTATTTATGTGATCTTTGTTATCTAACAAAGTGCCCCTATGTACCACCACACGAGTGGAATGTTGATTTCCCGCATTTGATGTTGCGCGCCAAGGCGATCAAGTCCAAAAAGCAGGGAGTATCCATGCGCGACAAGATGTTGTCATCGACGGACGCCATGGGCTCTTTTATGGGTATTCCAATTGTTAATCAGGTCGGCAATGCCGTGAATAAAAACGGCATGATGCGCAGTATTACCGAGAGTGTGCTGGGTATCCATAAGGATGCCGTGGTACCTGAGTATCATGGCAAAACATTACGCAAGCGAACTGTAGGAATGGCGGTCGATGAAGCAAAGGCAAAACCCGCAGGTGAGACCACGGGCAAGGTTGCACTGTTTGCGACCTGTTATGCAAACCATAACGCCCCCCAGCTTGGCGAAGATTTGATCGCGGTGTTACAACACAACGACGTGGTGGTGAAACTGGCTGAAAAGGAGCAATGCTGTGGCATGCCCAAGCTGGAACTGGGTGACCTGGATGCAGTTGAGGCCGCCAAGGATGCAAATATACCCGTGCTATCGAAATTAGTTGATGAGGGCTGGGATATCATGGCACCCGTACCTTCCTGTGTCTTAATGTTTAAACAGGAATTACCGTTGATGTTCCCTGATGATCCTGAGGTGATCAAGGTGAGCCAGGCCATTTATGATCCCTTTGAGTACCTGATGCTGAGACACAAAGAAGATGCACTAAAAACAGAATTTCCTAACCCTCTGGGAAAAGTGGCTTATCACGTGGCCTGTCACCAGCGAGTGCAGAAAATTGGTATGAAGACACGCGATATTTTGCAGCTGATACCGGAAACTGAAGTCAAACCGATCGAACGTTGTTCAGGCCATGACGGGACTTATGCGGTGAAGAAAGAATTCCACGACATTTCAACGAAGATCTGCCGTCCGGTGATATCTCAGGTGCAACGCGCAGAGGTCGATCACTATGGCAGTGACTGCCCAATGGCGGGTGCGCAGATTCAAAATGGTATGGAAGGTGACATGGTCGCTGAAACGCCCATCACCCTGTTAAGAAAAGCTTACGGAATTTAGGAATCAGTATGAGTAAATTAAGCAGAGATGATCTCTTCTCACTGGAACAGTATGCAGAAAAGCGCCCCGAATTTCGTGCTGAGGTCCTTGAGCATAAAAAGGCCCGCAAGGTTCTGATTGGCGAACACCTGGCACTATATTTTGAAGATCGCCTGACCATGCATTACCAGATTCAGGAAATGCTACGTATCGAAAAGATTTTCGAAGCTGATGGAATTCAGGAAGAACTGGATGCCTATAATCCTCTTATTCCAGATGGCGGTAATTTTAAAGCCACTATGATGATTGAATATGATGATGTAGAAGAGCGCAAGCAGGCGTTGACTCAGCTGGTTGGAATCGAAGACAAAGTATGGGTACAGGTTGGTGGCTATGACAAGGTATATGCGATTTCTGATGAAGACCTGGAGCGTAGCGAAGCGGATAAAACATCAGCAGTTCATTTCAGTCGTTTCGAGCTTTCTGCCGAGATGGTTAGTGAGCTCAAAGCTGGTGGCTCATTAAGCATGGGTTGTGATCATAACAATTACAGATATGCGATTGATGCAGTGATCGATGCGACGCGAGACTCATTAATTAATGATTTGAGCTAGTTCTCTTTGGCTTGCCGCTCAAGGTAAGTCATAATACGCCGCGATTTGTTTAGACGCGGAGACCCACGATTAAATTCTCTTTTTTTCTCACCCTGCTGGCGTTGATGGTTATCTTCCCTGGTTCTATTTATGCTGAGATCGAACAACTGCAGGATGAACATACTGAGATTGATGAAGATGTAAGAGACTGGGAGTTTTCGGAAGATGCCATTGAGATACCGGCCTTCCCTGATCTGGATAAACTACAGAAAGTTCAGATTGATTCATCGTTCGGTGGTATGAGCTTTTATATTGATCCCGCATCACTAAAAATTGGGCGGGATGAAGTGGTGCTAGTCACGACAGTTATTACTTCTGCTCGCGGCGCCAGGAATATTTTATTTGAGGGCTTCCGATGCGATACCCGGGAATATAAAACACTGGCTTATGGCACGACTAATAATTCCTTTTACGAAGTACCCAATGCTCAGTGGAAAGAGATCAGGCGCACCACTGGAACGACACAGGATTTCCGTCGTGAACTGGTTACTACCTACTTTTGTGATATCACACGTCTCCCTCTGGCACGGGATGAGATACTGAGGCAAATAAAGTACCCCGTTTTCCGGGATGATGATGGGAGAATGTTTTAGCCAATGGCCAGTCAGTACGATGCTGCTTCAATAGAGGTTCTCAGCGGGCTGGAACCTGTGCGCAAGCGTCCGGGTATGTATACCGATACCACGCGCCCGAACCACCTGGCCCAGGAAGTCATTGATAATAGCGTTGATGAGGCAATAGCGGGCTACGCGAAAAAAATAGAAGTTACCCTGTACAAGGATGGGTCGCTGGAGGTAGTCGATGATGGCCGGGGTATGCCGGTTGATAAACATCCTCAGCAGAAGATTCCTGGTGTCGAAGTCATTCTTACTAAATTGCACGCAGGTGGAAAATTTTCTAACAAGAATTATCAATTTTCCGGTGGCCTGCATGGTGTTGGTGTTTCTGTTGTGAATGCGCTTTCTAAAAACCTGGAAGTGTGGGTCAGGCGCGATGGCAAGGAATACAATATTGCCTTTAAAGGTGGCAATAAAATGTCTGATCTGGAAGTTGTGGGCGAAGTTGGTAAACGTAATACCGGCTCCACGCTGCGTTTCTGGCCCGATGCCAAGTATTTTGATTCAGTCAATTTTTCTGTGCCCCGACTCAAGCACGTGTTGCGTGCCAAGGCCGTGTTATGTCCGGGTTTACTTATTCGCTTTCATGATGAGAAGGCCAGGAAAAAGAAGAGTGGCACTATGAAGATGGCCTGAGGGATTACCTGGCCAGTGCCTTGCAGGGTTTCGAGGTATTACCCGTAGAGCCCTTTATGGGTAGCATGCAAGGTGACCTTGAGGCAGCCGATTGGGCAGTGCAGTGGTTGCCAGAAGGTGGTGAACTGGTAACTGAAAGTTATGTGAACTTAATCCCTACTGCCCAGGGTGGTACGCACGTAAATGGACTGCGCTCTGGTTTAACAGAAGCCATCAGGGAATTTTGTGAATTTAGAAGCCTGTTGCCCAGAGGAGTAAAGTTGTCACCTGAGGATGTCTGGGATCGTTGTAGTTACGTGTTGTCAGTCAAACTGGATGACCCTCAGTTTTCCGGGCAGACAAAGGAACGCCTGTCTTCTCGGGAATGTGCGGCCTTTGTTAATGGCGTCGTCAAGGATGCGTTTAGCCTCTGGCTTAACCAGCATCCCGAAGCTGGAGAGAATATAGCGCAATTGGCGATCGCCAATGCGCATCGCCGTTTAAAGGCTGGAAAAAAAGTTGTTAGAAAACGTGTATCGGCTGGACCGGCACTTCCCGGCAAACTTGCTGATTGTGGTTCGCAAGATCTGGGCCGTACTGAGCTGTTTCTGGTAGAAGGCGACTCTGCCGGTGGTTCGGCAAAGCAGGCAAGGGACAGGGAATTTCAGGCTATCATGCCGTTGCGAGGTAAGATTCTTAACACCTGGGAAGTTTCACCAGACCAGGTGCTGGCATCGCAGGAAGTACATGATATTTCTGTTGCCATCGGGGTAGAGCCGGGGGTTAGTGACCTGAAGGGTTTACGTTATGGCAAGATTTGTATTCTTGCTGATGCTGATTCTGATGGTTTACACATTGCAACGTTGCTATGTGCATTATTTGTGCGACATTTTCGGCCGTTGGTGGAAGCTGGTCATGTTCACGTGGCAATGCCGCCCCTGTTTAGAATCGATGTGGGTAAGGAAGTGTTTTATGCACTGGATGATGCTGAACGTGTTGGTGTCCTTGATCGTGTCAGTGCTGAAAAACGTAAGGGAAAAATTACTATTACGCGCTTCAAGGGTTTGGGTGAGATGAGTCCACTACAGTTACGTGAGTCCACGATGTCGCCAGATACACGTCGCCTGGTGAAGTTGACACTGGATGCCGGCGATAAAACCAATCGTATGATGGATATGTTGCTATCGAAAAAACGCGCATCGGATCGGCGCGAGTGGTTGGAGAAGAAGGGCGATAAGGCAGAGGTTTAAGCCAGATGTCACTAGACATCAAAAAGAATCATTCACTGAAGGCACATAATACGTTTGCCATAGAAAGCGTTGCCGATACCTTTGTTACGATCAATTCTGAAGAGGACTTTGTAGAAGCCACCAGTCAGTTTGGTGATGCTCCTTTTGTAGTTCTGGGTGGCGGCAGTAACCTGCTATTTGATCAGGATCGTATTCATCATCCTGTTTTCTGGATCAATACAAAAGGTATTCAAAAGCTGCAGGAAGATGATAATACGGTCGTTGTCAGGGCAATGGCCGGAGAAAACTGGCATGACTTTGTGCTTTGGTGCTTACAGCAAGGTTACGGTGGTCTTGAAAACCTTTCTTTAATACCAGGGAGTGTGGGGGCTGCACCGGTACAGAATATTGGCGCCTATGGTGTCGAAGTCAGAGACATGATTGATCAGGTAGAGGTGTTTGATCTGCATGATAAGACAGTTCGGAATTTTAGTGCTAATGACTGCGAGTTTGCTTATCGTGATTCAATATTCAAACGCTCGCAGCATCGTCGATGGATTATTCTTTCGGTATCATTTCGATTAACTCGCCATAAGCATCAACTAAAATTGGATTATGGTGCTATCCAACAAACCTTGCAGGAAGCTGGACTAGAAAATCCTGCGATACAAGATGTTAGTAATGCGGTGATTAAGATCAGACAGGAAAAACTGCCTGACCCTAAAGTCATTCCCAATGCAGGTAGTTTTTTCAAGAACCCAATTATTGGCGCAGAAACATTCAGGCAATTAAAAGAAAAATACCCCGATATCCCGTACTTTGAGCTCCCTGATAATAGGGTAAAAATTCCGGCAGGGTGGTTAATAGATCAATGTGGCTGGAAAGGTAAGAACCAGGGTGATAGTGCTGTACATGAGAATCATGCACTAGTGTTGGTGAATCATGGTCATGCTAACGGTGATGAAATACTGGCGTTAGCCAACAGCATCAAGGAAAGTGTGATGCATCGTTTTGAATTATCGCTAGCGTTTGAGGTTAACCTTGGCAGTGAAGCTGTTTTCTCTAAGGATTAGCCAGCGACCATCCTCCCTGACCAGCTCAACCAGTTTGTGCGTTGTATCCGCGTAGTCCTGAGCCTGGTATTGCTGATTGAATGAGACGGTCGCGTTATCCTCATCAAGATGCTTGATGATTAAATCCTGAATTGTAATTTTAATATTATCGGCATTTTCAATACGGTAGGATCTTTTCGCTTTCCATTCCTGAAGATTAGATGCTGCGGCCTGCGGATCAAAGTTTTTGGAATAATAAGAAAAGTAAGTGGACAAATCTTTCAGTTCCCACGCAAATGCCCATAGTTTCAGCATGCGAGAGATGGCTTTTTTGTTTTCCTGTGTTGTCCTGCTCTGGCCGGTACCAGAGTCATCAAGCCTGTCCAGTACGCTTGAAAGATTGTTTTTGTTTTCATTTTCGCCGGCGGCCACCTGAGTCTTACCGTAGAGTTTGCTGTCTATTTTTGAGAGGGTCTGCCTGACGTCCTGTGCAATCGAATCCTCGTCATCGATGATTGTTGCCTGCTTGATGGTGTCTTCTATGCATTTTTGCTCAGTCAGCTGCTTTTTATGTGCAGAAAGCTGGCGGGCAACCAATGCCTGTTGTTGGCTGGTACAGTCTACTGGCGGCTTAATAAAAAACTGATAAAAAGCAGCAAGAGTGGCGAGCACGGCGATGATGATGGCGTAGTTTCTGGATTGAATGAGCTGGCGTTTTTCTTGCTGGCACCAGTCGAGTTGTGCCTGCAATGCGATCAGCTGGTCGCTACGAATTTGCTTCTCCAGATTGCTATCACGCTGGGTGGAAGGTTTGTCTGAATGATCTTTAGGTTGACGGCTCATGAATAGTTCTGAGTTTATCTAACCCTTCGGGTTAGTCGCTGGAAGATGATAACATGCGCACCTGATTACTGGTGTCACTTAGCTGGTAATTATTCAATCATTACGAATGGAAACTTGATTTTATGGCACAAACAGAAGGTTTTGATTTTGAGGGGCTAGAACATCGGCCACTAAGTGAATTTACAGAAAAGGCCTATCTGGATTATTCCATGTATGTGATCCTCGACCGCGCATTGCCATCGGTTGGGGATGGGTTAAAGCCGGTGCAAAGGCGAATTGTCTATGCCATGTCTGAACTGGGGCTCAGTTCGACATCCAAACCAAAAAAATCGGCGAGGACCATTGGTGATGTCATCGGTAAATTTCATCCACATGGGGATTCAGCCTGTTATGAAGCAATGGTTCACATGGCGCAGGATTTTTCCTTTCGCTACAAGTTAGTTCATGGGCAGGGTAACTGGGGCTCACCCGATGATCCCAAATCATTTGCTGCCATGCGTTATACCGAAGCGAAGCTGTCAGCCTACGCCAAATCATTATTGCAGGAACTGGGGCAGGGTACGGTTGACTGGCAACAGAATTTTGATGGCACATTGCAGGAGCCGGTTCTACTACCGGCCAGGTTACCCAATGTATTGTTGAATGGGACAACCGGTATCGCTGTGGGGATGTCGACGGATATCCCGCCGCATAATCTTAGAGAGGTGGTTTCTGCCTGTATTCGGCTACTGGAAGCGCCCAAGTCAACTCTGGAAGAACTGACAGAGCATATCAAGGGGCCGGATTACCCCACGGAAGCAGAAATTATTACGCCCCATGATGAAATCATGGAAATGTACAGTACAGGGCGCGGACAGGTAAAGATGCGCGCCCGTTATGAAAAAGAAAACGGAGATATCGTCATTGTTGCGTTACCTCACCAGGTCTCTGGCGCAAAAATTCTCGAACAGATTGCGCAGCAAATGAACGCGAAAAAATTACCACTGGTCGAGGATCTTCGTGACGAATCTGATCATGAGCATCCGACTCGATTAGTTATTGTTCCGCGGTCCAATCGTGTGGATACCGAACAGTTAATGGCACATCTATTTGCAACGACCGATCTCGAACGTAATTACCGGGTGAACATGGACGTGATTAATAATCACGGTCGACCACAGGTAATGGACCTGAAGACAGTACTAAAAGAATGGCTGGTTTACCGAACCATGACGGTAAGACGTCGTCTTCAATGGCGTCTGGACAAGGTAGAGCAGCGACTGCATTTACTGGAAGGTTTATTGATTGCTTTTCTGAATATCGATGAAGTGATCCGTATCGTGAGAACAGAAGATGAGCCAAAACCGGTATTGATGAAACGTTTTTCACTCAGTGATATTCAGGCAGATTACATTCTAGATACCAAGCTCAGGCAGCTAGCCCGCCTGGAAGAAATGAAGATCAAGCAGGAGCAGGAGGAGTTGCTGGAAGAGCAGGAAATGCTGAAGAAAACGCTGGGTTCGTCGCAACGGCTAAAGACGTTGATTAAAAAAGAATTGCTTGAAGATGCCGAGTTATATGGCGATGAAAGACGTTCACCGATCGTAGAGCGTCAGGCTGCACAGGCCCTGGATGAGTCTGAATTAATGCCGACAGAGGCTGTTACTGTGGTGTTATCTGAAAAAGGCTGGATCAGGGCGGCCAAGGGGCATGATATTGATGCACGGTCTCTTAACTATAAAGCCGGAGATGGCTATCAGAGTGCAGCACAGGGCAGAAGTAACCAGATGGCTATATTCCTGGATTCGACAGGTCGTGCCTATAACATCCCAACACATAATCTACCTTCAGCCAGAGGACAGGGTGAACCCCTGTCAGGTCGTGTCACCCCACCTGATGGTGCTACTTTTGTTGGTGTGATGATGGGAAAGCCTGATGATTACTATTTACTTAGTACCGATGGCGGCTATGGCTTTGCCTGTAAGCTGGAAGACATGATGACACGTAACAAAAAAGGCAAGGTCGTGTTGAATGTGCCGAAAGGCGCGAGAGTCTTACCACCAGTGCATGTGCGTAGCCTGGAAGATGACTGGATTGTGGCGTTGACGAGTAGTGGTTACATGCTGGTGACTTCGCTGTCTGAATTGCCGGTGATGGCGAAAGGTAAAGGTAATAAAATAATCAATGTGCCCACCGCTAAATTCAAGACTCGTGATGAATTCGTCAAAGCGATAGATCTGGTGCAGGATGGTGAAAAAGTTACAGTATTTGTAGGTAAAAAACACAAGACGATGAAAGGCCCCGAGGTTGATGAATATGCTGCTGAGCGGGGTCGTCGTGGCTGGAAATTACCGCGAGGCTATCAGGCAGTGGACCGGATGGAAGTTGAACGCAAAGATTAATTACTGTCCTGGCTGTGTATGACCACAGCGATGCCGCTGTAATATACAGGCTAGAGATATTCTCTCACCGCCGTTAGAATGCCGTCCCTCTGAATGATGTCCACTGGAATTATATTATGTCTTTGATTGCCCCTTTTAAAGGTTTACGACCGGCTGCGGGTCGTGCCGTTGATGTACTAGCCCCTCCTTATGATGTGCTCAATACTGAAGAGGCACGTGAGATGGCAGCGGATAAGCCGTGGAGCTTTCTTCATATTTCAAAACCGGAAATTGACCTTCCCGTGGGGACGGATCCTTATGATGATTCGGTGTATGCCAAGGGCGCTGAAAATTTCCAGCATATGGTCAATGAAGGGGTTCTGGTACGTGATGACACTGCCTGTTATTACGCCTATCGGATTACCATGGGTGATCACCAGCAAACGGGCCTGGTTGCTAGAGCCTCGGTGGCGGCTTATGACAGAAATGATGTGCGTAAACATGAATACACGAGACCGAAAAAAGAAGATGTCCGTGTTCGCCAGGTCGATGCACTCAATGCACAAACGGGCCCCGTATTTTTGACCTATAAAGGTCATGACGTTGTTGACGGAATTCTCAAGGCAGCGAGTGAAGACATGCCTGAAGTTGATGTTACGTTGGATGATGGGGTTCGTCATGAATTATGGGTGATTGATGATGCTTCTGTTATCCAAACCCTTACAGCGGCTTTTGATGAGATGGGTGTGATATACGTGGCAGATGGGCATCATCGTTCAGCTGCAGCCTCAAGGGTAGCCGGTATGCGACGAAAAGATAATGCTGACCCCGAGGCGAGCTATGAATATTTCTTAACGGTCATTTTTCCTGATCACCAGATGCAGATACTGGATTACAACCGGGTGGTAAAGGATCTTAATGGATTAAATACAACAGAGTTTTTGCAGCGTGTTCGTGAGTCCTTTGGCTGTGATGCCTCTGACACACCAGTCAAACCTGATGCCATGGGGAAATTCGGCATGTACCTGGATGGTCAGTGGTATGCATTAAGTATCACATCAGACAAGGTGCCGGATGACCCGGTTAAAAGGCTTGATGTTAGTGTGCTGGCAGATAATTTAATCGCACCTGTTCTGGCGATTACCGACCCAAGGACAGATGAACGTATTGATTTTGTAGGTGGTATACGCGGCCTGAAAGAGCTGGAACGTAGAGTGGACAGCGGTGAAATGGCGGTGGCATTTTCACTGTATCCGACCAGTATTAAGGACTTGATGGCAGTCGCTGATGACAATCAGGTGATGCCGCCAAAATCGACCTGGTTTGAACCCAAGCTAGCGGATGGGATGGTTTCTAAGGTACTCGATTAAATAGCGATTATTAGCCTAGCTAACGGCGGCCTGGGATTTATGAAGTGATTTTTCTCCCTCGCCAAAATCAAACTGCATCACAATATCGGGTTCTTGCAAGAAGTTACCCTGTATGAAATCGAAGCCACACTGGAATAGCACTGCCATGCTTTCTGCACTTTCAACATGTGGGGCGAGTACGGGTTTATCCATGGTATGAGCAGTTTCAACCAGTTCCATCATTTTCTCCATCATGGAAGGATCAGTGCCGATTTTACTGGTTAACGAGGCACAAACCTTGATGAAGTCGACCGGAATTGTCTTGAATAATTTAAATGGCTCATCCGTCTTGCCGAATTTACTGACAACGATTCGGCAATGCATTTTTTTCAGTGTTCGACTGAACTTGGCAACCTGGCTGATATGACTGGTCGCGTCACTTTCGGCGACCTCGAAGATCATACGTTTTGGATCAATCTTGGAAGCCTTGGAACGCTCATAAAGCCAGGGTAGTAGACTTTCATCACTGTAAGCTGAACCGGATAGCTTGATAAATAGACTGGTCGTGCTTTCTTCTTTTTGTTTTTCCGCAAGCATGTGTAATGCACGCCCGATAACCCAGCGGTCAATCAGGTTGATCATGCCGGATTTTTCCGCGGCTGGCAGGAAATCACCGGGTGGAATTTCGTCACCTTCTTCGTTATGCAGACGCAATAACACTTCATAGATTTGCTCATCTGAATCTTTCAGGCTGACGACTGGCTGGAATGCCAGCTTAAATAAATTATTTTCCAGCGCATTTTTCAACAGATAGACCCAACGCAAGTCATCTTGACTGGCAGCTTTTTCGGCTTCCTTCTCTGGATCTTTATAAGCTGCAATGGTGTTGCCACCTTTGTCTCTGGCTTCATTGACGGCAACATCGGCACAGGCCAGAATTTCATAAGGGTTTTTAGTTTTGCTCCGCACCGCGGCCAGGCCCAGACTTGCGGTTACTTGCAGGGACTTATTGCCAGCCTCGATGATGGTGTTCAGTGACTTGATGAGTTGCTTTGCCTTGGCGCTGATTTTCTTGAGGTCGCCATCGCGGCTCAAGATGGTGTAGGTGTTTTCACCAAATCGGGCTGAAAAGTCATCTGGGTCAGTCACAGATTGAATGATTTTACCGATGGAAGCAGTAACATCGTCAATGTTCTCAATGCCCATATGGGCCTTCACCTGATCAAACTTGTCCAGTTCTATGTAAAGTATGACGGCAGGACGTTCACCATTGTTAACATCGGTAATAGCTTGTTGTGTCTGATCAAGAAACGCTTGTCTATTATAAAGCCCTGAAACTGTATCCAGTGTTTTAAGTTCTTCAAGCTCGTGGATGACCTCTTCACTGATCGCCTGATCCCGAATCAATACCTGTGTACAGGCCTCACCGTCAATACTGGCCTTGGAAAACTGCATGTTGGCAGCGAACTCGGTACCGTCATCACGTACACAGCTAATTTCTACTGATTCATCGCTTGATTCCTTGCCGTAGTTGGCAAGGAATTGCTTAAAGCGGTCATGCTCATCTTCAGAGACCATATCAAGTATGGGAAGCCCTTCCAGATCATCTTTGTCTTCGAAGCCAAACATTTCGACATAGACACCGTTTGAGTAGATATGCATGCCTTCATGTATATAGGCAACCGCATCTCTGGAACTATCCAGTAGACTTCGGCAGCGCTTTTCGCTTTCCTTGTAGGACTGTTTGAATTCCTGCATAGCCTTGCTATGTTGCATGCCCTTTAACTCGCGCTGCGCAACCAGACGTAGATGATCCGGTTGGTTTCGGCTGACCAGGTCTCTGGCACCGCTGTTCATGGCCCGCACGACAGAAGCGGTGTCAGTATCGGATGCGACGGCGATGACGGGAATGTGATCTTTATGGTGGCTTGCAATCTGGCAGCTAGGCCCTAGTGTTTTTTCGTCTGTAGAGCAGAAGATCAGGTCGATACGGTGTTTTGAAAGGATATCTTCCAGTTGATGAGTGTCTGTAAAGGCAAAAGGTTTGACAGCCAGCCCAGCATTGCGTAATTCAGTGGATATGAATTCAGCTTCATCTGGGACTGCTTCATAAGCAGCGATATTGGTTGTATCGTCTCTTTCCAATTATTTGCCTTTGCCCTTCTGTGTCGTATTGGTTAGCGACCACGGGGCATCATTATTAGTATCAAGGGTCAAACAACATCCTCTCCGGTCGCCCATTTTCCAACGTTTTGCTCTATCTATCAAATATTTATCAGTGTTTTAGCGGGTTTTCCTGATATTTCACGTACCAGTCTTGGTAATAAATACCCTGATAATTCTGCTTGAATTTGGTGATAAAGTGCCACAATGTCATTTTCGGTGATATCAAAATGTGCGGCACCCTGTACACGGTCCAGGCAATGTAGGTAGTAGGGCTGCACCTGCGCCTCAAAGAGGCGGTAGGATAATCCGCATAGTGTCTGTGCATCATCGTTTACACCTCGTAAGAGTACCGACTGGTTATATAGCCTGATACCCAGCTGATGTAGTGTGGATAAGCCCAGGGCAACATCGGTGTCAATTTCGCCTGGATGATTGCAGTGAATTACCAGCGTTATGGGTTTGCTGTCACCTAGTGTCTGTAACAGGCCCGTGTTAATTCGTTCGGGAAGCACTATGGGCAGCCGGCTATGAATTCTGATGCCTCGAATGTGTGGAATAGCTGATACTGTTTTGAGCAAGCGACCGAGTTGTGAGTCATCCAGCATCAGTGGGTCGCCGCCACTCAAGATGACCTCGTTTAATTCAGGGTGATCGCGGAGATACTGGGTAATCCTGTTAAGCTGGCTACCGCCGGCATGGGATGACTGGTAGGGAAAATGACGGCGAAAACAGTAGCGGCAATGGACAGCACAGGCGCCGGTCGATATCAGTAGGGCGCGGTTCTTGTATTTGTGAATAAGCCCCGGCACGGTGGTTGATGGGCCATCACCCACCGGGTCTTTTGTATAACCAACAGGTTCATTAAGTTCTTCTGTCAGTGGTAAAACCTGCCTCAGTAGTGGATCTGCTGCATTGCCTTTCTCTATCCGTGCAATAAAGCCATGCGATACCTTGAGTGGAAATAATTGGGCAGCCCGCCGGGCGCCTGCCAGCCAGCGTGATTTCGGTAAATCCAGCAGGCTGAGGAGCTCTTCCGGGTCAGTTACCGCTTCTCGCAGGGCTGTTTTCCAGTCGGTGTTTTGCGTGAGCGTTCGAGGTATCATACGCGGCTTTGTAACAAGGCATAAAACTCAGGGAAGGAACATGGCATCTTACAGCACCAACGAATTCAAATCCGGTCTCAAAATCATGCTTGATGGCGATCCCTACAATATCGTTGAAAATGAGTTTGTTAAACCGGGTAAGGGGCAGGCCTTTAACCGGGTAAAGGTAAAGAATCTAAAGAACGGTCGCGTGGTGGAGAAGACGTTCAAATCAGGTGAAAAGGTTGAAGCCGCTGATGTCATGGACACTGAAATGCAGTACCTGTACACGGATGGTGAATACTGGCATTTCATGGATGAGGCGAGCTATGAGCAGGTACAGGCCGATGCGATGGCGGTGGGTGAAAACAGTCAATGGTTAAAAGAGCAGGATACCTGCAATGTCATTTTATGGAATGGCGCGCCGATCAGTGTTGAGCCGCCTAATTTTGTCACACTTGCCGTAACCGAAACTGACCCCGGCTTGAAGGGAGATACCGCACAGGGCGGTGTAAAACCGGCCACATTGGAAACTGGTGCCGTAGTGCGCGTGCCCTTATTTATTGAGATTGGTGATGTCCTGAAAGTGGATACCCGGTCTGGTGAATATGTTTCCAGGGCGAAAGACTAGGATACAGGATCGAGGATTTAGGACTCAGGCCTGTTCGGATGCCGGTAGAATCATGGCGGCCTGATGCATCAATAGAAACATTGCGCCTGCGTGCGCAGTGGTTAAAACAGATCAGGGAGTTTTTCGAGGCAAGAGGCGTGCTTGAAGTTGAAACGCCAGTATTGTCTGCTGCGAGTGTACCGGATTCGAATATCGAGAGCTTGCAGACGTTTGTTAATCAACAGAAGTGCTATCTGCAGACCTCCCCGGAACTTTACATGAAACGCCTGCTGGCGGCAGGTAGTGGCCCTATTTATCAGGTCAGCCGGGTGTTTCGTGGTGGAGAGCTAGGTCCGCTACATAATCCTGAATTTACTTTGGTTGAATGGTATCGACCGGGATTTGGTCAGGAACAGTTGATACAGGAAGTCACTGACCTCGTCCAGATTTTGCTGGAGTTAGACCCTGCCAATAACCCAATTAAAACCATTAGCTACCAGGGTCTGTTTCTTGAACATACCTATATTGATCCCTTAAAGATTGACTGGCCAGTGTTATTCTCATGGAGCGAGAAGAATCAGCTGTCCTGCCCGATTCAGGAAAGTGATGGTTGGGATGCCGCACTAGACTGGTTGTTGTCTATTGTTATCCAGCCCGCAATTGCGAGATATGGTATTTGTAACTGATTATCCGGCGAGTCAGGCATCACTAGCTCGTTTAGATCCTGAAAATTCAGCCGTGGCCAGACGCTTTGAGTTGTTTATTGATGGTATTGAAATGGCTAATGGTTTTGAAGAGCTGACCGATGTTGATGAACAACGACAGCGCTTTGAACAGGAAAATAAATTCAGGGATTCAAAAGGGTTGTCAGTTATACCACTCGACAGGCTATTCCTTGAAGCATTGGAATCTGGAGTCCCGGAAACTGCCGGCGTGGCATTGGGGCTGGATCGTCTGTTAATGCAAAAAACTGGAAGTAGTAAAGTTGCTGACGTAATTAGTTTTACCTAGCCCGGATAATTCATGAGGGGTTCGGAATTTCTGGGCAAGCTGGCAAAACAGGTTGAACGATTCCTTGAAAAAGCATAGCCGTAGCTATGGTTTGAAGAGAATTGTTCAAGATGTAAAGCCAGATTTTTCAGAAAACCGCACAGGACAAGCTGTATTTTCACATTTACTGCCAATATTAATTTAATAACTGTATGAAATATTAAGATAATACTGGTTATAGGGTTCGCCTTCGTGAAATATCCGGGCTAGGTACGGTTAGTGATTTCTTGCCCCATCTTAACTGGGTTTCCACACATAAAGGTTTTATCCCAGGCCATCGACTGATCAGGCCAAAGTACAATCACGGTAGAACCCATATTGAAGCGACCCATTTCTTCGCCTTTTTTCAGTGAAGGAGCATTCGCTTTATCGTAATCAAAATGCTCAATTGTGTTGCGATGAGGTGGTGATACTGTGCCATGCCATACGGTATCCATGCAGCCAACAAATATGGCGCCAACCAGGATAACTGCCATGGGACCGTTATCGGTTTCGAACAGGCACACAACACGTTCGTTGCGAGTAAAGAGGTTGGGTAAATTATTGACCAACCCCTCGGCAACTGAAAATAGTCGTCCGGGAATGTAGGTCATGGATTTGAGCTTGCCACTAGCAGGCATGTGAATCCGATGATAATCCCTGGGTGATAGATAGATGGTGGCGAAGTGCCCGCTAGTAAAGTTTTCGGCAGCTGCTCTGTCTCCACCGACAAGTTCCAGTAGCGAATAATCAATACCTTTTGCCTGCATCAATTTGTCACCGTGAATCTGTCCAAACTGGCTAACCGTTCCGTCCACCGGGCTACAGTAGCTGTTCGTATTATCTGGCTGGGCAATAGGGCGCACCTCAGTTTTCATGGCACGAGTAAAGAAGGCGTTGAAGTGTTCAAAATTTGACAGTTCGGGCGTTGCTACCTGGCTCATATCGACGTTGAATTGCTTGATAACGAATCGAATCTGTAAATTCTTCAGCCATACCCACCGAATGCGTAGGAAACGCAGCATGATTCGTGAAAGAAAATGGTGCGGTAGTAGGGTTTGCAGGAAGACGTTGAACATATACGGACTTGCTTTAATGGGGGAAGGCGCGCGATTATAGCCTGAGAATCTACTGGGCGTAATCATGACATCCAAGCTTGAGACACTGACAGCCTTACTACTATCAAGGCAGCTAATGATTGTTACCGCTGAGTCATGTACGGCAGGATTGCTTGCCAAGTTGCTCACCGATCAGGCGGGCAGTAGCCAATGGTTTGAAAGGGGATTTGTAACTTACAGTAATGAAGCCAAGCAGGAGATGTTGGGCGTTGGAGAAAACACACTAGATGAACACGGTGCTGTGAGTGAATTAACGGTTGCTGAAATGGCAAAAGGTGCGTTACTGCATAGCCATGCCAGCGTGTCGATTGTCATTAGTGGCATTGCTGGTCCAGATGGGGGAACGCCAGAAAAGCCCGTTGGCACTGTCTGGTTTGGATGGGCAGATGCCTCAGGGCGTCATCAAGAAGTCATGCAGCATTTTGATGGTGAGCGCGATGCAGTCAGACGGCAGGCGGCTGAATACGCTATTAGCGGCATGCTTGATTTTCTTGACAGTGAGTAAAACAAACCGTCTTTTTTTTGCGCTGTGGCCAGATGCGAATATTCGGCATCAGCTTAATGAGATTGCCAGACGGTATCGTCCTGAAAAGTCACGGGCGATTCCTGCGGCCAACTTACACGCGACATTGATTTTTCTCGGGCAACAGCCAGAGGAGTTGTTGTCAGATATTCAGTCATCAGCATCTACCATCAGTGGTCAGTCTTTCAGCCTGGTATTAAAGAAAATACAGGTATGGCGCCGTCCCCGTGTAATGTGCCTGTGCCCTGACCATGTGCCTGATGAACTGATGTCTCTTCATTGTCAGCTGCAACAGGCTTTAGCTGATGTTGGTGTTAATACGGAGGATCGTAAATACCGGCCCCATGTAACACTGGCGCGTAAAGTGAATCATCCAGTTAAGCATGACCATCTGGTTTCAGCGCTGAACTGGCAGGTTAAGGGTTTCTCGTTAATTGAGTCCGTGTCATTAGAAAAAGGTGTTCGCTACGATGAACTATCAAGCTGGAATTTCGATGGTTAAATAGAAACAAGCTCTGCCGTGAAGAGAGTTAAAGAAACGACCATCCTGCAAAGCTGGCAATTTCCTCTCGATTCAGGAGGACCAGTTGGTAGGCATTGGGATTCATGAAATGATTTTCTGTCGTGTCGACGGTGAGTTTCTGCAGCACATAACCGGCCAGCGCACGCCTGACCTCTAGTTCGATGATGCCCTCGATAGCACCATAATCGAGTAATAATCCTTCCTGTTGCTGTTCACTCAGACCAGGGTGGGGCGCTAACTGCAGGGGTATGGTTTCTACCCAGTCATCGTCGTAGATCGCACTGGATTCTGCATCAATGTGTAAACGGGTTGCCTGGGAAATACGTGACAGCACGAAATCACGAAAGTCATAGGATCGCTCGTTGTAGGCACGGACATGCCAGCGTAAACCCGAGTTCACCAGTGAATGGGGTTCAATGATGCGAGACTCGGTATTTTCACTATTGGTCATAGAGCTATAGATAATCTCGGCTTTCTGTTGATGTTTTATTGCTCGAATAATGTTGGCAACGATGGCCTTGTCTGGCAGCCGAACGGGTTGTGGCAGGGTATCAACCGGGATGCCGTATACCGGCGAGTCCTGCATGGTTTGGGCAGTAGTCGCGAGGTTCCCGGCGATCATCGGTAGTACGGTTTGTGGAGATAAATCCGCAAATATAGCTTCAAAACGTTCGGTTGGAGCAAAGCCAAAATCTGCATGCTGGTAGACTAGGTTATCCGGCACGAGATCATTGTATTGCTTGAGGGTCTTGGTTGCCGCCGCATCCGAAATGCCAAAAGTGCGCGTCAGGTCACCTCGGCTGACGACACCTGTGTAATAGGCCATGACCTCAATATATTGCAGCCGCTGGCGGGTTGCCTGTTTGATATCCTGAAAATGTTCCGAGATCGCCATATCAGTTAAATTGTACAAATTCTCCCTTAAGACCACATACAAAATATTACATGGTAAAAAATACTAAGGTGGTAAAAAGTATTGACATAGTGAAAAGCATAGCCTAATCTTCGTCTTAAGGTTACTGGCAAACGCCAACCACAAGCCGTTAATGAATTACGTAACAGGAGAGCAGGGAATGGAAGAGCAAAAACAAAAAGCACTGGCAGCAGCGCTTTCTCAGATAGAAAAGCAGTTTGGGCAGGGGTCTGTCATGCGCATGGGGGACGGCCAGGCGATCGATGTTGATGTGATATCGACTGGCTCTCTGGCATTGGATGTGGCGCTGGGTATTGGCGGCCTTCCAAAGGGACGGATTATCGAGATTTACGGACCAGAATCATCGGGTAAAACCACGCTGAGTTTACAGGTGGCTGCGGAGTGTCAAAAACAGGGTGGGACAGTGGCTTTTGTCGATGCGGAACATGCATTAGACCCGACCTATGCGGAAAAGCTGGGGGTATCTATCGATGATTTGTTGGTATCGCAACCAGATACCGGTGAACAGGCTCTGGAAATCACCGATATGTTGATTCGCTCTAGCGCGGTTGACCTGATCGTAGTGGACTCGGTGGCGGCCTTGACACCCAAGGCAGAGATTGAAGGTGAGATGGGTGATTCGCATATGGGTCTACAGGCACGCCTGATGTCGCAGGCCCTGCGTAAGCTAACCGGTAATATCAAGCGTTCCAACACCATGGTGATTTTTATTAACCAGATTCGCATGAAGATTGGCGTCATGTTTGGTAACCCTGAAACGACGACTGGTGGTAATGCACTGAAATTCTATTCATCCGTTCGACTGGATATTCGTCGTACCGGCGCAATCAAGAAAGGTGATGAGATTGTCGGTAACGATACCAAGGTCAAGGTAGTAAAGAACAAAATGGCGCCACCGTTCCGTATCGCAACCTTTGAAATCCTTTACGGTGAAGGTATCTCGTTCCTCGGTGAAATTATTGATCTGGCTGTCGAACATGGTCTGATCAAGAAGGCTGGCGCATGGTACAGCTACGGTGAAGAACGCATTGGCCAGGGTAAGGAGAACGTTCGCCAGTACTTGAAAGAGCACCCTGAAATTGTTGAAGAAGTTGACCAGGCCTTGCGGGAAAAATTACTGGACCGGCCGGTGGTGGGTGGTATAGAGGAAGATGAGCCCGAGATGGCTGAAGCATAGATAATCCTTAATTGATGTTTAAACGGCCTCTTATTGAGGCCGTTTTTATTACATACCTGTAAAAATATAGATTTATATTTCTTTACTTAATAACCAACAATCAGCATCCAATATAAATGACATGGAATGCTGATGAGTTACTCCAGCCAAGCAGGATTTTCCCTGATCGAAACACTGTCTGTTACGGCCATTACGGCAATACTGTTGTCAAATGCCGTTCCTTTTATTGGTGAATACTATGACCAGAAACGGCTGATTGCGGCGGCTGAAATGATATATGGAGAATTGCAAACCGCGCGCAGTGAAGCAATTGCGCGATCAAAGGATATTTATGTGAAATTTGATATCGATGGTGGTGAAAACTGGTCGTTAGGTGCCAGTACAGTCTCTGGCTGTAACCCGACGGACGGGCTGATGGATGCAAATCCGTGCTATCTGGATGTTGATGATGGGGACGGCGTGACAACAGTCGCCGACCGAGTTCTGAAGAGTAACAGCAATGTAGATTATCCCGGAATTAAAATCACCAATGTTACCTTTGGTAGTGATCAGGCAAAATTTGACTATGTGCGAGGAACCGCCAAGGCAGGCAGTATTAAACTGGAGTCTGCCAATGGATATCGCCTTAAAGTAGTAACCGGTTTGATTGGCAGGGTTAGAATGTGTTCACCAGCTGGACCCACGCATGTTGCTGGCTATCCATAGGGTAATTGCAGCTGGTGATGTTCAATTGCGGTCGCATATCCCGGTAATCAGGGAAGGTCGCTGCTGCTACGTGTTCAGAGTCTAGCCTCTACAGGCTGATTTCCTGTTTCTTATTAGGCAAAGCTCTCAGGGCATTGCGCTTGCCGTTTTACCTTTTTATCTGAAGGTAAGCTCGAGCTATCAATATCATGCCAACTTGTTATGGCAAGTTTAATATCTGCTCGGCAATCATGCTGCTTATAAGCTGAAAAATGGCTGTTATCAGCCTGATTTAAGGCGTATTTTTGACGAAATACCTATTTCTCCAGACAAGTAATACGGTGGTATAACGGCCTTGGGATTATACTACCCTCATATGAAGTCTATTCAGCAACAGTCTGGTATGTCACTGGTTGAATTAATGATCAGTATGGCGCTTGGGATATTTGTCATTGGCGGTGTCTTTACTGTTTATGTGGCGGTATCTCAAAGTAGTGCTGAGACCCTCAAACAAAGTCGTTTGAATGCTGAAATGAGCGCGCTGATGAATATCATGGCAAATGATATTCGTCGTGCTGGATACTGGGAAATCGACGCTAACAAGGATGGGTCATTTAGTCAGGTGGAGCTGGATGCCTACGTACCCCAGAATAATCCTTTTAGCCAGTTTGGAACTACGGCATTGGAAATATTGGATCAGGCCTCAGATACATCACAGTTACCACTAGGCAGTGCTGATTGTATTTTGTATACCTATGACGCCGATCGTGATGGTGCTGTAGATACAGATGAAGGTTTTGGTTTTCGCTTGAATGGGTCAGGTATCGATATGCGGCAGACAGGTAACACTTCAAATGACTGTGCAATATCTGGTGAATGGGCAGGCATCGTTGATACGGCTTTTATTGAAGTTACATCACTGTCTTTTGACCTGTCCGGCTCAAAATGTATCAATGCGGCGGAGCCAAATGAGATCGATGATGGCGGCACGGCAAGTACAGTGGATGATGATTTTGAAAAAAATTGTTATGACACGGGTACGGCCACAACATGGGCAGCACCGAGTACAGGTGACTCCACGACAGAGATTAGAGAAGTGCTCATTACACTATCTGCACAATTAGTTGATGACCCGCAAGTAACTTTGACAATGTCACAGACCGTGCGCGTACGTAATGATCTTGTGCGGGTCAGGTAAGCAGCAGTCATCGTCATGAATTTATCTTATCTGAACAAAGCGGGATTCAAAGCACAACAAGGTGTGACGGCATTATTGATGTCTCTCATTATCCTGACACTGATTACCATGGTGTCTTTGATGACAGCGAAGACAGTTAGTGTGGAACAGAAAATATCTGGAAATGAACTGCGCAGTCGCCAGGCATTTGAAGCAGCCGAAGCTGGTATAGAAGCTGCCAGGACTTACATCGATAAGGTGAACGGTGGGCCCGATCGTGCTGTTAGTGGCACAGTCGATGCTAATATTTTTACACTCAATGTCGATGGTGTGACTACTGAACTGGCGGCACTGAATACGGTAGGTACCCAGTCGGTACATAACATCACCGATGCAAGTGCTAACCTGAGTGGTAGTGTCACCGTAACGATGACGGATGCTTCACCTGGTAGTGATATGTCTCTAATCTTTGTTTCTTCAGTGGGGTTGAGTGCGGATGGAACGGCGACAAGAACTATTTCATTGTTGATGCCAGTTATTTCTTCGATCCCCAATGTACCAGTAAACCCGGTAATCAGTCGGGGCAAGGTGACGATTAGCAGTGGCGCGACTGCGTTCAATGTGTTTAATCCGGAAGGTAATACAACACTCTGGGTGGGAGAGACGGTAAGCTTGGGTACCTCTTCAAGTACCTATACGGAAATAGAGCCACCAGAAGGTTCACCGTGTTTGCTTGATGTACCCCCTTGTACCAGCGTTAAGGCTTCAGATACTGCACAGATAGGGGTAGATATTATTGATAGCGAAGGCAGCCTGGCTGAGCTAACCACAGATCAGCTTTTTTATAATATCTTTGGGATGGGTCTGGAAGCATATAAGCAAGATGTCATTGATACACAGACAACTTCTGCGAATTACAGTAGTGTGGTTGACCACGCGAAGAATCGATTTATCTATATCGATGACAGCGCGGACATTGATGAAGGTGATATAGAAGTTTTTGGCTGTGCTAGTGCTGACTTTGAAGTCAATGATACTCCAGACAGCTGCAGCAATTTATCTCCAGGTGTATTAATTGTCGAAGGCGATCTGGAAATTACAGATGAAGCAAGTTATTTCGGCCTGATATATGTGACAGGGGATCTGGGGGTTAGCGATAATGTCGAGATTCAGGGCGCCGTGGCGGTAGGGGGAGATATTATTCATACAGGTGGGAGTTTGAGCGTATATTATGATTCTTCCATACTCACGCAGGTTGTGAATAACGCTCCTAAAAGCGCCGCAGCAGGCACCTGGCGAGATTTTGAGTAACCTTATACGGCTAGTCTAAACTTATTATTAAGATGTCAGCTACAAGCACATTCCCAAAACGTGTCCACGGATTCTCGCTACTTGAGATTCTTATTGCCGTGGTGGTACTGTCAGTTGGGTTGCTTGGAGTGGCTCGTTTTCAAAGTGGGTTAATTGCAACCAGTAGTTCCAACAAGGCCAGAGTAGAGGCTATGGCACTTGCGCAGCAAAAAATTGATGAGTTGCGCAGTTATTCAACAGAAGCCGAGCTTATTAGTAAATTGTCTAATGCTGCGGTGACTTCAGGAGATTTTCCTGCTGCACCATCAGGTTCATCATATGAAGACCATGATCTGGATTCTAATCCAATAGTTGGTACCAATGCAGATTTTGGTCGCAGCTGGTCGTTGAGTGATGACGGCAAAGCAAAAAAAGTCAGCGTTGAAGTAACCTGGGAAGATGCTAAAACTGGCGAAGAAGAATCGGTGTCACTTTCAACGGTTGTTACCTGGACGAATCCCGAACTGGTTGCAAACCTGGCGACCAGTGATGAGGATTTTACACCATTGGTTGAAAAACCTGCCGGTCAGGCAGAGTACTCTGAGCTGACATATGATGTGTCTGGTGGTCCGCTGGGTACGCCCAATGATGATGGTACTTACCTTTATGCGCCACCAGAAACAACAAATGTTGTATTGCTTGATGAGCTAGGGAATGTACTGTTGATACTCAAAAACGCCTGCAATACTTCTGATGGAAATCTGGAGGAGTGTACGATCTTTGCGACAATAAAGGGCAGGGTCTATCTTGATCAAGATACGGATGGAGACCCAGCGGACTACGATGATCTCTTTGTAGGCGCCTCGGATGCGACCTATTGCTCTAAAGGTGATGAAGTTAACCTGGATGTTTCCCCTGATTTCGAACCATATAGTTATTTTGACTATACGTGTTATATGGGGGGTGCCTGGTTTGGCAATCTTGGTGTCATTCAGTCCATAGCCGGTAGTGAGGATTTAAACAAGGTTTGCATTGGCGACCCTCGTTCATCTGATCATACGAATCCTTCAGTGCAGGCGACACGACGGATTTATCGTGGCATGTTGTCAGTCGACTACAGTACATCGACCGACTTGAGTGGTGATGCAATCGATGATCTTTCCGATGGGATTGCGGATGATAGCAACGGTTTGCCGCGCTACATTTCTATTGGTATTCATGACCAAATGACATTGTCTCATGAGAACGACACAAATGTTAATGAATATTATAGTTCAACGGATGAAGCCTACTTGCCTGGACATAATTTTCTGGTAACCGCAGAACAAAGTGACAATTTAAGTAGTGATGATTGTACGACGAGGCTAGAGGATGTGCCGGATATTACTATAACCGATACGGCGACCAGCGACCCTGTCATTGTGCATCCCTTTTATAATACGCCTGATGATTTTTTCTGTCTGAATCAGATTGCGACTTATACCGATGCCTCAGGTAATACCCGTTACCAGGAATATTATGATGATAATAATGAAAAGGCGCCACACTACGATAACACGACCACGCCCAGTACCTGGACCAATACCAGTTCTGGTTATGATATTCCTCACACCACGGATGCTAGTGGTAATGTGACCTTAACGGGTTGTCCCTTTAACCCGGCAGATCCACCAACAGAATTGGTGACAGTTAAAGGCAGTCTATATTTTACCGACGCAACTTCAGTACCGGAAACTGGCATGGTAGTTAATACTTCGGATGATGTGTCAGCTGGCACACCGGGTAACTGTACTGTGACAATACGATCAGCCGTGGGTGCTGCGACTGCAGATGATGCAACGCCGGATGCAGGTGTCTTTGCTGATTATTCCTGTGATATCTACCATAGCTATGATGATCGAGGTACAGCGACGCCCGATGATGATGAAGGGGCGTGGGAAGGTACTGTGCTGATCACGCCGTCGGATTATTTTAGCTGTTCACCTGACGTTTATAGTTTTTCTGGTTCCAGTGAATGGATTACTGAAGATACTGGTACACAAACAGGAGAGGCTAACACCACTGATCCAACGGGACTGGATTTTAACTGTTCATTTATCGGCATTGATGGCGCTGATCTTGTTACGGTTAAATCATTTCTTACTGACGTTACCCCGAACGGAGGCAGTTTTGCGGTTATACGGAACCGGGTGACTAACAACGGCCCGGAAGATGCGACAAGTGTAGTGGTGGTAGATCCTGTACCTGCGGGTATGACCTATCTTGCACAGTTTGTCACACCTGGTACAACCTATAATCAAAACACCGGGGTTTGGGAAATAGGTGATGTTGCCATTGGCGAGATAAAAGATTTGTTCTGGGCTGCAAGAATTGATGTTGGTCAGGTAGGTAATGAAATCACCAGCCAGATAATGTCGGTGACAGCAGATCAGGATGATCCGACGGATCAGGGTGATGTTCTGAGTGATTCAGTTATTGTCACCTCGACCACTACAGCAAATCTTATTTATCAGGTGAGCCTCGTCTTTAGTAATCCGAATCCAGCGGTGGGGGACTTTGTTATCTATGCGGTTGATGTTACCAATATCGGTGATGCTGCTGCGGGTCTGGTGTCCCTGACCAATACGGTACCCGCCGGGCTGACAGCGCACCCTGCATTCCCGACATATGGCCTTCCGCAGTCCACTTCGATTACAGGTACACCGACGATATGGTCAGCGCCGACATGGTCAATCGGCACGTTACTTAGAGATGAAACTGCCAGGTTATATATTATTGGTCGAGTAGCTGCTGGCCAGGAAGGGAATACCTTAACCAATACGATAACAATTCCTCCCAGAGCAGATGACCCCAGCACAATAAATGATGTGCTGTCGGCATCTGTTTCTGTTATGAGTAACAATTCGGCAGACTTGGTGACCTACATCAGTATTAATAATGCGGCACCTGCAGTAGGTGATACACTGACCTATACTGTGACGATTTGGTACCTTAATGGAAATGCCGCCAGTGCCGATAATATTACGACCACGGTTGACCTGAATACCATTAATGAAATTAACGGCCTGACTTTATTGACCTCAGGTGCCAATGCCCCTGTTGTTTCTCAAGGTACTTTTAATGCGCTTACCGGGGTATGGAGCGGTATTAGTCTGTCCAGATTCCAGGCAGCCACCTTGACACTAAAAGTTGATGTAGACAGTGGTGCGGATGCCTTGTCGCAGCCTATAACGGTGAGCACGACCAATGCAACGGGTAATGTAACCGACCCCGTGCCGACGGGTGATGGAATACTATCAGCAGATATTAATGTGATTGCTGCAGGCACGACGCGAACGGTCACTGGAAGCATTTCTTATAACGACTACACTACTGACTTTGTGACAGGTGTAACTATCTATTCAGTAGATACATCGCTGGCCACACCGGGCACAGCGGGTACCTGTTCATTATCAGGTACCGGCGCTGCTGGTGGCGGTGATCATGCCTATACCTGTAATGTTGAATATGATCCAAATGATGACGGCGGGGTGTATCTACAATTCGCCTATGCCAGAACAATATGTGATTACAACGCGCGCTCAAATAGTGGTGTGTTAGACACCAGTGGCGCAGATCAGTTGCTATGGTTGGTGCCACCGATTGGTGTTGCTACTAACTATCCTATAATTGCGCGTGATGAGACTGGTGCGCGGCCAAGTTGCCCATAATCTACTGGCATATTTGAACGAGAAAGCTAGAAATTAATATAGGTCATTACCTGTATTTTATATTCATAATTACGCATTTTAGAATGTGCTTAAGTACTATTAACCTCACTTATGCCAACATTGAACTGTCATTTAAGCTATGTGATACTCCTTTTTGCTAAGAATAATCAACCATATCTAGTAAGGGGTATTTATGGGCCAAGAGCCAAATTCTGAGATAAACGATTCAACAAAAACGTTAAGTTTTAATGAAGAAAATCTGGATCGTTTTCTCTGTGTAATAGAAAAGAGTGCAAGGCAATGGCAGATTATTGTTTACCCTTCCATGGTGGCTTTTATCGTACTGGCTGCATTCGGTTTCTATCTTATTTATAGTTTAACCGGTGACGTTCGTACGATTGCGCGTAGTATCGACCCTAACATGGGACATCACATGGCACGCATGACTGATAGCATGCAAAAGATGTCTGTGAATATTAATAATATGTCTTCAGATATTCGTTCCTTACCACCGATGTTAACGCATATGGAAAAGCTGGATGGTTCGGTGCATTCTATGGTTGGTGAAACACAGAAGATGAATCAGTCGATGTATCAAATTACTTACACGACTGGGCACATGCGTCATTCCATGGCAACGATGAAGAATACAGTCAGGCCGATGTCGATGTTTAATAACTTTATGCCCTGGTAATAATTTATCTTAGCATTAGCTGAAAATAAGCTGCATATGTCAGGCTGTAAAATTTTAAATTAACCCACGTCTGTTTCTCCTGTCTTAATATTAAGTTTACTACCCCAAGTATTATCGATCACCAGTTTGGCAGTGCTTGATGGATCCATGCATGTCTGAGTATTACACGAGCTTCGCATTGGTTTTTATGGAAATATTTGAAAAGGAACAAGGATGTTAAAAGTTCTAGATAAGATACCGTTATCAACCTTACTCATTATTGGTGTGTTGCTCGGATTGGCACCAATGCAACCGGAACCACACCTGGTAGAGAAATTACGTATGCTAAGCCAGGGTGTTCTGTCCAAACCTATCGACATTTTTGATCTCATCATGCATGGTTCCGCTCCTTTGCTATTGCTTGCCAAGATTATTCGAGTCTTACAGCTGAGATTTCAAGCTAAAAAGCCTGTAGAGGAGTGATTTACGATCTAATACGGTTACTATAGCCGTATGGAATCCTCACTGGAGTTATTGTCCGATCAATTGCTGGCCCAGATCAGCGAGAAGCATTGTCCGTTGGTGGAAAAGGCGCTCGAGCTGGCAATAAATGCGCATAGTGAGCAGGTAAGAGCATCTGGCGAACCTTATGCATCGCATGTGATTGCGGTGGCCATTATTCTCGCCGACCTGCGGCTTGACTATGAAACCATTTGTGCAGCGCTACTGCATGACACAGTTGAAGACACCCCCCTGACGTTAGAGATAATCCAACATGAGCTGGGCGCACCGATAGCAACAATGGTTGATGGTGTAACCAAGCTCAATAGTCTGGATGATTTACAAGTGAGTGGCGGGACCCTGGCTGCTTCAGAGGCAGAAAGCCTTCGTAAGATGCTGCTTGCCATGGCACAGGATGTTCGGGTAGTGCTGATCAAGCTGGCAGATCGTCTGCACAATATGCGTACGATCAAACACCTGTCTGTGGCCAGGCAAAGTAAGCTTGCACAAGAAACCATGGATCTATTTGCGCCATTGGCTAACCGCCTGGGTATATGGCAGGTCAAATGGGAGCTTGAGGATCTTTCCTTTCGTATTTTGCAGCCGGATACCTATAAGAAATTGGCAAAGCAGCTGGAACGTAAACGTATTGAACGTGAATCGATGATTACTGAAGCCATTGACGTTATATCGGCTAAATTGAAAGAACAGGAAATGTCAGCAGACATTAGTGGACGGTCCAAGCACATTTACAGTATCTGGCGAAAAATGCAACGCAAGAACCTGCCATTCGAGGAGTTGTTTGATGTGCAGGCAATAAGGATTCTGGTGAATGATGTAACGGCAAGTTATACCGCGTTGGGTATCGTACATGGTCAATGGAAGCATATACCCAGAGAATTTGATGACTATATTGCTAATCCCAAGGAAAATGGCTATCAGTCTCTGCATACCGCAGTTATTGGTCCTGGTGGGCATGCTTTGGAAGTACAGATCAGAACGCATGAAATGCATCAGTATGCAGAATATGGTGTGGCAGCGCACTGGCGTTATAAAGAACAGGCTTCACATGACGATCGTATGCAACATGAGATTAACTGGCTGCGCCAGATGCTGGAGTGGAAAGATGAGGAGCGCCAGGCAGAGGACTTCATTGATCGTTTCAAGGCAGAGGTATTTCAGGAAAGGCTTTATGTGCTGACCCCGCAGGGAAATATTATTGATCTACCCGCAGCGGCAACCCCGATTGATTTTGCTTATCATATTCATACCCAGGTGGGGCACCGCTGCCGTGGCGTCCGGGTAGACGGCAAGATGGTGCCATTAACACATGCTTTATCTAATGGTGACCAGGTAGAGATTCTGACGGCAAAAGAAGGAGGTCCTAGCCGTGACTGGTTAAACCCACATCAGGCTTACATTGTCAGCGCACGAGCACGAAGCAGCATTCGTCAGTGGTTTCGTCATCAGGATTATAACCGCAACCTGGATGATGGAAGACAGATACTGGAAAAAGAACTTCAACGTGTTGGACTTGCTTTAGCTGATGCCAGATTCTTGCCATCGCATTTTAATTTTAAGTCAGAGGATGATTTATATGCAGCCATCGGCCGCGGAGAAATTACTCCGGCGCAGGTTATAAATCAGCTAAAACCACAGATACTGGTGCAGAAGGTCAAGCCAGCTCCTGTCCTGGATAACTTTACTGCTGACGGGCAGGATGTCATTGTCGCCGGTGTTGGTAAATTACTGACTGAGATAGCCAGCTGCTGCAAGCCCGTGCCCTACGAACCAATTATTGGTTATATTACGCGTGGTAGTGGTGTGCGGATACATCGACAGGATTGCGTCAATGTTTTGAACCTGACTGACGAGCAGCGCAGCCGCTTGATTGATGTGGCCTGGGCGAATCAGCCGGATAATCGCTATACTGTTGGTATAAAAATTACAGCTTATGACCGGGCAGGATTACTGAATGATATTACTCATGTCATAGCTAAAGAAGGAGTGAATGTCAGGGCAGTTAATACCCGTACCGATGAGGAAGATAACACCGCTCATATGCAGATCATCACTGAAATTACCGACCTTAATCAATTACTACAGGTATTAAATAGAGTGTCGCAAATACCTTCGGTATTAGAGGCAGTACGAGAATAGGCGATGTCCATTCGACCTTTAATATTAATCGTACAGGCTTTGTTGTGGATAGGCAGCGTGCAGACCAGCAGTATGCTTGAAGCGGGTGTGAAAGCGTTTGATATGGGAAAATATCAGGATGCACACGATTATTGGCTTCCACTTGCGAAAAATGATGATGCTGAAGCGCAGTTATTCATGGGTGTGCTTTATCGTTATGGGCTGGGTGTTAAGTTAGACCTGAAGCAGGCCGCTAACTGGTATGAGCGAGCAGCGGAAAACGGTGATGTTGACGCTCAAAATGAAATTGGATTCTTTTATGAATTGGGCTTGGGTGTTAAACAGGATGTCTGGATAGCTGAAAGCTGGTATGAGAGAGTCAGGGAGCAGGATTACTGTTTGGCTGATACACTGGCCACTGGTCGCCTTGAGGTACCAGAGTAATTACCCTTCGAGTTAGTCACATATGAAAGTTGATTTAAAAGACAAGCTGGTCGTTGCCATATCCTCACGAGCTCTGTTCGATCTGGATGAGAGCCATGCGATATTTGAAGAACAGGGTATCGAGGCTTATTGCCAGTATCAGATTGAGCATGAGGATGAAGTGTTGCCTCCTGGGTCTGCTTTCTCGTTAGTGAGAAAACTACTGGCGCTTAATGACCACAATCCTGAGCATCCAATGGTGGAGATTATCCTGCTCTCACGTAATAGCGCAGACACGGGGTTGAGAATATTTAATTCTATTCAGCATCACGATCTCAGAATTACACGTGCAGCATTTACTGGCGGTGAGAGCCCCTATGAATATGTATCGGCCTTCGGGGCGCACCTGTTTTTATCAACAGACCCTAATGATGTTATGAAGGCACTGGACGCGGGTTATGCAGCCGCGACCATTATGCCGGGCGCAACAACCAGTCAGCAGAATAATAGTGAATTAAGGCTGGCATTTGATGGGGATGCAGTGTTGTTCTCTGATGAGGCAGAACGTGTATTTAAGGAAAGTGGATTACAGGCTTTCACCGAAAGTGAAGTGGCTTCGGAAAAGACGCCGTTATCCGGAGGCCCATTCAAAAACTTTCTTAGCGCCTTGCATCGTATCCAGGCTGCCTATCCTGCTGATGAGGCTCCAATCAGGACGGCGCTGGTAACTGCCCGGGCGGCGCCTGCTCACAAAAGGGTTATACTAACGCTACGTGCATGGGATATCCGCATCGACGAGGCATTGTTTTTAGGCGGCATGGATAAAGGTGAATTCCTGAGAACATTTGGTGCTGATATCTTCTTTGATGATCAACACCACCACATTGAATCGGCCTCACAGCATGTGGCGACGGGGCATGTGCCGCATGGGGTAGCAAACGAAGCATAGGGATGTGTTATTAGTTGTTTGGGAGTAACAAATGAGTATTGATGGAAAGTTATTAGAAATTCTGTGTTGCCCGGTGACCAAGTCACCAGTGATCAAGCTAACTGCTTCGCAGTTAAAAAACCTTAATACAGAAATTGAAAAAGGTGATGTACATCTTGTCTCAGGTGATGTTATTGCTGAACCGTTGCAGGAAGGTTTGATTACGGAATCTTCGAAAACGATCTACCGTGTTGATGACGGTATTCCAGTGATGTTAGAGGAACAGGGGATTAATACGGATCAATTGCCGGATGGGGTTATTTAGCTTTGGCAAAATTACTCGCTCAGCAGCAGTCATATTCTTGCTAGCTGTTTCCTAAGCGCGCGTGTCACTTTTGTTACGGCAAAAGTAACCAAAACCACTGCTCCCAATACGCTGCCCTGCGGGTACCCTGCGATGCTCGCGAAATTCGGCGCTGCGCAACTCGCTACGCTCAGACAGGTGCTCGCTTAATCCCGAATTTCACTGCGCTTCTCGGCAGCGTAAAAGTAGCGGAAGATCAAAATCAAACCCATAATTCTAAACAAAGTTGCCTTTGACTTACTCCCCCTTATAACTCGGCAAGCAACGGAGAAAATAACAGGTGAAATGGCAGGAGCCATTTCAGGTATGCGCGGCAGGACGCCGCTCATGCCGGCCTGGTATTTTTGAGTAGCGCAGTGAACCCGCAGGGCGAGTTATCGGGAAAAATGCTTTTGGTTACTTTTCGCGAAAGAAAAGTAACTCCCACCGAAGGTGAAAGCTAAGAAAAGAGTATTAAAGTGCGAAACTTTTTTATATCAAAGAAAATACACACTTAATAAAAAAGCCCGCATTGTGCGGGCTTTTTTATCAAACATTACTAAAGATTAAAGCGACTGATAATAATCAATCAAAATCTTAGCAACCTCTGGACGAGAAAACTCTTTCGGTGGAGCTTCACCGTTACCTAGCATTTCACGAACCTTGGTACCGGATAGCAGTATGAAATCATCCTTAACATGATCAGGTGCTTCGTTCATCATCACGACCTTGTTAAGCTTCTTGGACCATGCAGTGTGGTCTGCACGGAAGATTTCAATCTCCAGTGTTCCTTCAGGAATGCCGTCAAAGATTTCCTGTGCTTCAAAAGCACCGTAATAATCACCTACGCCAGCGTGGTCACGACCGATGATGAAATGGGTAGCGCCCATATTCTGACGGAACACTGCATGCAGTACCGCCTCACGTGGACCTGCGTACAGCATATCGAAACCATAACCGGTAACCATGGCGCTGTTAGGTGGGAAATAAAGCTCAACCATCTTGCGAATAGCGGCATCACGAACAGGTGCAGGGATGTCGCCCGGCTTCAGTTTACCCAGCAGCATGTGGATGACCAGACCATCACAGCCCAGGCGGTCCATTGCCATGTGGCACAGTTCTTCGTGTGCCAGGTGCATTGGGTTACGGGTCTGGAAAGCAACAACCTTTTTCCAGCCACGTTCCTGAATATCATTACGAATTTCGACTGCGGTACGGAATGTGTCCGGGAAATCCTGCTGGAAGTAGGACAGGCTCAGTACCTGGATTGAGCCGGATACAGCAAAGCGGCCCAGGTTCATGAAAGTGGCCACACCCGGATGCTCTGGATCAGTGGTGCCGTAGACGTGCTGCGCCATATCGTTCAATTCGTCATCGGATACTTCTTCGATTGCCTCCACGTCCATTACAGCCATGATCGGGTGACCCTCAACATTGGGGTCGCGCAGGGCAATACGCTTATGGTCCTTGATGTCCTCAATATTATTGGTCAGATTCAGAACGGGCGTGGGCCAGAACAGGCCGTCCGTGGTGTGCATGGTCTCTGCAACACTGATGGCATCGGCCAGGTTCATGTAGCCGGTCAGTGGGTTGAAGTAACCTGCACCCAACATGACAGCGTTGGCTGCTGCTGCCGAGTTCAACATCAGCGATGGCAGGCTTTCTGCTTCATGGCTTAACTCATGGTGCTTCTGCGCGTCATATACGAACAACGGATTGAGCTCATCCGATCCATGTGGCTTGATCATACTTGTCTCCTGTTAAAGTAATCGTAATTAAGTATTGCGTCTTGTCTTGATGGCAGATGCCAGTTCTCTGAGTACCGGGATGCTGTCGTCCCAGCTGATACAGGCATCCGTAATACTCTGGCCGTAGGTAAGGGGTACTCCTGGAAGTATGTCCTGGCGTCCTGCGACGAGATGGCTTTCCACCATGACACCGACAATGTTTTTGTTGCCAGTACTGATTTGCTGTGAAATGTCATGCGCTACATCGACCTGCCTTTCATGCTTTTTCTCGCTGTTGGCGTGGCTGCAGTCAATCATCAGCGTGGTATTGATACCGGCGTTTCGTAGCTGGTCCTCGGCTTCGGCAACGCTTTCGGCATCATAATTGGCCTTTTTGCCACCACGCAGGATGATATGGCAGTCTTCATTGCCCTTGGTGGAAAAGATTGCCGAATGACCGGCCTTTGTTAGTGATAAAAAGTGGTGTGGGGTGCTGGCAGCGCCAATTGCATCCACGGCAATTTTCAGTGTACCGTCGGTACCGTTCTTGAAACCGACCGGGCAAGAAAGGCCTGAGGCCAGTTCTCGATGTGCCTGGCTCTCGGTTGTACGGGCACCTATCGCTCCCCAGCTGATCAAGTCGGCAAAGTATTGAGGTGTAATCAGATCCAGAAATTCGGTTGCAGCCGGCATACCCATGTTATTGAGTTCCAGTAGTAGTGACCTGGCCTTGCGCAGGCCCTTGTTGATGTGGAAGCTACCATCGAGATCTGGGTCATTGATCAGGCCCTTCCAGCCAACGGTGGTGCGCGGTTTCTCAAAATACACGCGCATGACGATTTCGAGTTCACCAGACAGCTCCTCTCGTAGCTTCAACAGGCCTCTGGCATATTCGAGTGCAGCATCCGGGTCATGAATGGAGCACGGACCTATGATGACCAGGCAGCGGTCATCTTCGCCGTGTAGAATCCGGTGGATAGTCGAACGGGTCGATGCGATAAGCTCCGCCACCTCGGCAGAAATCGGGAAGTCCGCATGCACAGCCTCAGGCGGGATGACCTCCTTGATGTCGACAATGCGTAAATCGTCTGTTTGTTTAATGTCCGTCATTTATCCGGATTAGGCCATATATGGGGGACGGCATCATACGGCTAAATGGCGGTTTTTTGAACTGTTGGCCGACTTATGGCCCCCTGAAAGTTATTTATGCTTCTGTTTTTCTTAACCTGGTCAGTAACTGGCTAGGTATCAAAACTGTCTTTGCTGGCATAGGGAAGGGCAATGGTCTTCATTTTCTGTACCAATGCGTACATCCCAATGTGGCGCTGGGTACTGAGATGTTCATCAAGGCCAAGCCTCTTCAGTGTTTCATCGATATTCGTTTCCAGTATCTCGTCGGGCGTCTTGCCCTCAAATATTTTCAGCATGAGGTAGACCAGTCCTCTAATAATGGGCTGTTCTGCCTCTGCCTCATAAATAAACAGGCCGCTAGCTGATTCTTCCGGGTAGCCAATCACCCAGACGTTACTGGCGCAACCATGAACGATGTTATCGTCAATTTTTTGCCCTGGTGGCAGATAACCTAGTTCGCCACCCAATTCCTCCAGAAAATGGTAGCGCTCATCCCATACCGAAAGGAAATCGAATGTCTCGATAATGCTTTCAAGATCAGACATACAGATGATCCAGAGTTAGGTCTTCAGGGAAGGTCGACTAGTGTTGTAGCTGGGCGGCAGCAGTACGTGCAGTGGCTAGATTTTTTTCCAGGCTCACAAGAATTTCCTTGCCGACCTCAGTGAGTTCTAACAAGCGAAGTCCGTCTTTGATATAGGGGAGTACCTGGCTTTCATAGAAAGGTGGATAGCCTGCGTACATGTCAGCTAATGATTCGTAGCCTATACGCGCGTTCATGCCCAGTTCGTCAAATTCCTGAAAAAACGCTGCAAGTTTGTTGAGGTATCTTGGGTCACTGAATTGCCCTATAAGGTCGGCTGCCCGGACCAGTCCTGGTAAATCATCACCGACATGATAGGCAGGGTCATCCGGGATAGGGAAGCGTGTACGCTCTATACATTGACGAATCAATTCGACATCCAGATCGTTATTTTCCGCAAAATAGTCAGAGGCAAAACACTGACCGCGGTCAACGTGGTAGGGCAGCATGCTGGCATCGGTGGTACCACGCTTGAGTTCGATAATTTCATCGTTGACACCTGCATAATAGTGAAGGTTATCATCAGCATCCTGCTTGCAAAGTCCTCTGACAAAGCCAATGTCATGAAAGAGCATGGATATCACTGCTTCGGACCATTGTTTAGTCGTTAAAGGCTCATCAATCTGTTTACCATTAAGGATGGAAATACCAGCAGCGGTGACGTAGAGGGTATGCTCGACGTTGTGATACGCGGCATTGCTTTGAGCAATAGTACTCACCGCTGTATCTGCAGCATCCTCGACCAGGGCAAGATAATGAGGGTCCTGGTCACCAAATAGCGCGCGATAGGCTCCCCTCAGTCTTTCCTGACAATCAGATTTTAATGTTTTGGTGATGTCCAGCATTCAGTACGGCCTAATTCAACACCGTCTAGTGGGCTAAAAAACCGACTAAATTATGTGTCTAAATATTATTATTCCTCAATGATTCCACACTCTTAGAGGAAATTGTAGCTTTTTCTCTCAAGTTCAGCCATTTCATGGTGTGAACTACATCACAATCTGATGGTAATTACGGTTTAATTGATACCGACTCGTTCTGGAGTCAGCATCAAGCACTGCGTATACTGCTGGTAAATTCACCATCGTGATACCTACATGAACATATTTCGGCGAATTGCCGTTCTACCCCTGCGTTTTTACCAGCTTTTTATCAGTCCAGTGCTGGGGCCACACTGTCGTTTTCAGCCGACCTGCTCAAGCTATGCGATTGAAGCGATTGAATCATTCGGTATTTGGAAAGGTACCCTGATGGCCATTCGTCGGGTAAGTCGCTGCCATCCCTGGCATCCGGGTGGTTATGATCCCGTGCACAAGCACGATACAGATAATCATGAGCAAGTGAGCTAGCCCAGCAATATTATGCTAATGGAGTACACATCTGGGTGAATTTACATTTCCCCAGGTTGTACACAAAACCAGTCACGCAGCTGCAGAGTGTTACGGCATCAGTGAAAGGGGATACCTGGTACTGGTTAGATATGAATAGTCCGACGGATGTTACACGTGAAAGCTTGCTATATCGATGTGGTTGGTCATCATTTGATGGGCATCGTTTTAAGAGTTCTATTGCGGCAACAATAGTGAACGGAAAGGTTGTCTGGGATGGCAGTAAAATACTTGGTGAAGCGGGTGGTAAGTGACTAGCGTTTAAACAAAACTTTTAGTCATCTTCCAGGGCCTTAGTAGCCGTTTTTGATGTGCTCCATGATTTCGTCAGCGCTTTGAGGTTTGCCGATATGGTAACCCTGACCGTACTCAACGGCCATTTCTCTCAGCGTGATAATGTCCTGCTCGGTTTCGAGGCCTTCCGCAACGATAGCGAAGCCTAATGCCTTTGACAGGTTAACAATACCCCTGACTAACTTTTTGGCTTTGGGGTCGGATTCCATTTTTTTGACAAAGGCCTGATCGATTTTCAAGGGATCGACATCCAGTTCCAGCAGGTGCTCCATACTGGAATAACCGGTCCCAAAGTCATCAATGGCAACGGTAAAGCCCAGTGTCTTGCACCGGTGAACCCAGTCGACGACTACCTGATAATCGACTGTCATGCTTTCAGTGATTTCAAGTTTCAAGCTGGCTGGTCTCAAGCCGGTTTCTGCAACAATTTCTGCAATCTTCTCGATGAAGTTTTCTTCGGCAATCTGTTTGGAAGAGACATTTACGCCAACAAACAGGGGGGGTTCATCAGGCAGGATCTTATCGCGCTGCGCCTGTAATTTAACCATATCCTCGCAGGCCCTACGTAGGACGTATAATCCGATAGGAATGATCAGAGTGGTTTCCTCGGCCAGTGTAATAAATTCCAGTGGTGATATGGGACCTTTGGTAGGGTGGTTCCAGCGGGTGAGGGCCTCAAATCCACCCCATTTACCGGTTTGCATGTTGAGTAATGGTTGGAAATAAACCAGTAATTCTTTTTTTTCTAATGCCTGCCGTAGCTCATTCTCCTGCCTGAATTTTCCAATGGCCAGGGTTTGCGTCTCATCAAACATGGTGTCATCTGGCAGAGGGGCATTAAGTTGTGAATTCAGGCCGGCATCACGCGTTTGTTTCATGCCCGTCCGGTATCTGGCGATAATCACACGTACCAGCATGCGCAGCATAGGTTCGGCATTTTTCAGCCTTTCCATCAGTTGTTCGCGGCTGACGACTGTCAGTACAGTATCCTTTATGGCGACGGCGGTTGCTGTCCTGGGTGCGTCGTCTATTAATGCCATTTCACCGAACAGCTGCCCCTGCGTCAGCACACCGAGTACGACGTGTTTGCCTCTTTCGGTTGTGGATATTTCGATCAGCCCACTTTCCACGACATAGGCGATATTGCCATGTTCGCCCTCGGTAAAGATACGCTGGCCGGTATGGAAGTTTTGTGTGTAATTATCAACCATCATGTTGGTTTGTTATCCTGACTGAACAGCGCTATTTTGAAGTGATATTATGCTGACTAATATTAATTTGGAAGCCATTATATCCATTTGATCGGGAAATTCTCATGTCTGAAACCCTGTTTAGTAAAATTATTGATCGGCAAATACCGGCAGATATCGTCTTTGAAGACGATTTATGTCTGTGTTTCAAGGATGTTAATCCTCAGGCCCCTGTGCATTATTTGCTCATTCCTAAGAAACCCATTGAGCGATTAACTGACTCGAAATCAGAAGACCAGAGTTTACTGGGGCATATGATGATTAAGGCGGGTGAAATTGCTAATGAAGCGGGTCATGGCGAGGCCTTTCGCCTGGTCGTGAATAATGGCGAGGGTGCTGGTCAGAGTGTCTTTCATCTGCATATTCATATTCTCGCTGGACGTGCAATGGGATGGCCACCAGGTTAGGGCCTGTTAACACTATTGGGGTACTCATCGCCGGTGATCATTTTTTCGCAGGACAAGGCGCATTGAGCGATATGTACTGTGGTACATGAGCGAACATGCAACACCGTTATGCGGAAAAATGGTCCCGGCCCTTCGGGTTGCTCGTCAATTCCAGTCATACTACGTTGTTCCTCGTTTATTTGGAATCACCAAACTTCACTCGTCACGCCTTGTCTGACTGGAATTGACGAACAACGCTGGGCATCCCAATAGTGTTAACAGGCCCTAGCAAGATGTTGCAGGTCCATGGGGTAGAGGCTTTCGATGACAACTATATCTGGGTCATTGAAGAGGGTAATGGCATGGTAGCCATTGTTGACCCAGGCGATGCCGACCCTGTGTTGTCTTACCTGCAGAAATCTGGTCAGCAAATTGCCGCAATTCTCATTACCCATAAACATTATGACCACGTAGGGGGAGTTGCGGATTTAAAAGCGAATTTTCCTGACGCCATTGTTTTTGGTCCTGCGCATGAGCCAATACAGGGTATCGATCAACGACTTGAAATGGGCGATACCATCGATATCCCGGGCATGAAATACCAACCCGAAATCATGGATGTGCCTGGTCATACTGAGGGACATATTGCCTATAAAGGTGAAGGCGCACTATTCTGCGGAGATACATTATTTGCCTGTGGTTGTGGGCGAGTATTTAGCGGCAGTATGAGTCAGCTGCATCATTCGCTGATGCTGATAGCTGACCTGCCCGGTGATACACTGGTTTATTGCGCGCACGAATATACACTTGACAACATTGGGTTCGCCAAATGGGTAGAACCGGATAATCAGTATTTGTTAAACCGTGAGATCGATACCCGACAGGCTCGAGATAAAAATATACCCACGGTACCCTCAACGTTAGAAATTGAATTAAAGACGAACCCATTCTTACGAGCCAATATTCATGTAGTGGTCAATGCTGCAGAGCGCTATGCGGGTAAATCGCTGGAGACTGCCGAGGAGGTTTTTACCACGCTCAGACAATGGAAGGACAGGGAATACGATTAATACGTCATACACGGGCATATCTGGGTAGCGCTTGCTTTTCAGGCCCGAACACGGTCGGAGTGGTATTCTGTCACAATCCAGGACATCGACAGTGCTGGAATAGACTGAATGCTGAAAAATACCTTTCTACGCCTGGTGCTCTCGGATAAAATAGTTCAATTAACCCGGATTACTATTCAGTAACTGACAACAACAGGCTACCCCTTTGGAAGATCTCAAATCCATTATTATCAAGTTTGCCAAGCAGGGCTCATCTTTTGAGGAGCTGGAGACTGAAATTGTCCGTCTGGCAAAGGAGAATAAGGACGCCTCGACTGATTTATTGAAGGTTTTGGCTGAAGCAAAGGAAGAAAAGCTAATATCTGATAGCCAATACAATCACGCGCTGAGCCTGTTGGTCGCAAGCCATACCATCACGACGACGGACACGGGTACTGAGGATGAACATAAGACCATTGATCCCAGGCAGTTTTTTTCTCAGACGGGATTCCAGAAACTGGAAACGGTTGGGCCAGGTACCGTTATTAAGGATAGATTTGAACTGTTAGACGTCCTGGGTGAAGGTGGTATGGGCATGGTGTATAAGGCCCGTGACCTGATCAAGGTAGAGGCCAGAGATCGTAATCCTTATCTTGCTATTAAGGTTTTAAACGACAATTTCAAAAGTCACCCTGAGTCATTTATTTCGCTACAGCGCGAATGTAGTCGTACTCAGAAACTGGCTCATCCAAATATTGCCACGGTCTATGATTTTGATCGCTATGGCAGCATGATTTATATGACCATGCAGTTGCTGGATGGAAAGCCGCTGAATGATTTTATCAAGGAGGATGTGCCAGAAGGTGGCTTAAGTTTTGAAGAAGCCTACCCCATGATTGAGGATATGGCGAATGCCCTGACTTATGCTCATTCACAGGATATCGTGCATTCTGATTTTAAGCCGGGTAATAGCTTTATTACTAAAGAGCATGGTGTGCAGGTACTCGATTTCGGTATCGCAAGGGCAATCAAACGGCCCGGAGAAGACGCGACCCTGTTTGATGCAGGTAAGCTAGGTGCGTTAACCCCCGCTTATGCTAGTTGCGAGATGCTGGAAGAAGAAGAGCCTGATCCCCGTGATGATATCTATGCGCTGGCTGTGGTGAGTTATATTCTGCTATCCGGTGAGCATCCTTTTGACAAGTTTCCTGCGACCCTCGCGAGAGACCATGAGATGGTTGCCAAGCCAATCAAAAAATTGTCACGCAGTCAAAATAAGGCTTTACAGAGGGGACTATCTTTTCATCGTGAAGATTGCACACCCTCAGCCAAAGAGTTTCTACAAGAGCTAAGTGATACTGGCGGGGGGGCAGGTAAATATACACTGGCAATTATTGTCGGCATCGTTGCACTGGGTTTGCTGTCGATCTATCCGATTCAAAACTATTTACAGGAGCAGCGTGAGGACGAGTTGGTGCAGCAACTTAGTTCTAAAGATGCGGCGCTGATCGAGGAAACTCTGGCGAGCCTAAAATCCCGTGATGATATATCTGCGGAGCAGGTATTATCTCGTTCTCGCGATGGATTGATTGCATACTATAGTCAGCAATTGGAATCCGCATTAACTGGTGATCAGGGCCCCAATAATTTCAGACTCGCGTACTCATTAATTCATGAAGTAAAGCAATGGTATCCGGAATCTGATCAGGTTAAGCATCTTAGTGAGAAAGTGAAGCAGCGTAGGGCACGTATCATTCACTTCATTGATGATGCATTGAATCAGGTGGTTGAGCAGCGTGATGTCAACATAGGTGGCGAAGGACATAGCGTTCCCGAGCTGTTTGAAACCCTGCAAAAGGTAGCTCCTGGCAATGCCCTTAGAAAAGATGTTCGTATACCACTGATCTATGCCGATATGACTGATCAATTGATAGCGGATAAGAAAATGCTAGATGCTGACGAGCTGCTTAAAGAAGCGACTGCGCTTTATCCGCAGGACGCGGGTATACAGTTTCTGCAGTCCGAGATGAATCGTTTATCTGATGCAGGTTACTCGGCGACCAAGAAACAAAAAAAGGCAGAGAATGAAGCGCGTGATAAACGTAAGAAAGAACGTCAGCTTATACTGGATGCGGCAATTATCGAATCAGCCAAACGCAGTATCATTAATCAGACCAATGCTGGGCACCCGGACAAGGCACTCCGCATGCTAAATAAATTGACATCTTTGCTACCTGCCGATGCTCTATTTCTGACGGATATTGCTCCCAAGGCTATAATAAATTCATACTTGAAGCTTGTTAAACCACTGGCAGAAGCTGGGCAGTATGATCGGGCGATTGAATTAATTGAATCGGGGCTTGAGATATCGCCGGACAATCAGCAGTTAAAAATAGCTTTAGAAAAATATCAGGGACTTATGGGATTATAAGTCAGTCGTTTTCATCAGGCTCAGTTTTTTTCTTGTCCGTTTTTTTCTTTTTCACACTGGAAAGTTGGACCACAACACCATCTTTCGTCTGTTGTTGAGGTTCAGGCGGATAACTAGGTCTTAGATCCCAGCTTTCTCCCTGTTCCTCCGCCAGTTCTCTCTGACGTGCAGTAATTAAATCCAGGCCATGGCGAATGTTATTGATGGTGTTGTCAGTTAAAGGATGTTTTAGCCCTGGTTCAGTTGTGGTGTCCTTGATAACGTCGATCAATATGCTGCGCATGACGCTCAAGATACGATCTTCCTTATTGGGGGTTTCTTCGCTCATTAGCTATTCCATCATTTCCGGGAGGCGAATCATAGCAATATATTGTTGCAGATCGTACCATGATGAACCCATTGCTTTGTTTGGCAGGAATGGAATATGGCAGAATTAGTTCACGGATTAAAAGGCAGACTAATTATTTTGGGGCAGTTGATACGATATTTCATGCGATACTGGATCGCCATGGCCTGGTTAAACGGCGTAAACGTCGTCGTTACAAGGCAAAGGGAACGCCACTCAGCTATGCCAGGACACCGAACGGCCTATGGTGTGCAGACTACAAGGGAGAGTTTCTGCTGGGAAACAAATCCTACTGCTATCCATTGACGAT
>Ga0126335_1000041_pt1 | contig 55204 bp, 45 predicted proteins | sample OlaspJWI45metaG_FD_108409 | JGI IMG/M metagenome (GOLD analysis project Ga0126335, IMG submission 108409) | Marine gutless worms symbiont microbial communities from Oahu, Hawaii - Olavius sp. 1 OAHU.JWI-45 metaG | ecosystem: Host-associated > Annelida > Digestive system > Unclassified | place... | reverse complement strand
GCTCATCCTGACGCGAAATGGGTAGCATGGCCTGCCTCCTATATTTGGGGTTGTTTCGTAGTATTGCAGGCCATTACTTAAAAATCAAGTAATAATTGATATAAGTTTCGTTGTAGGGTTAAACAACTTCACATGCAATTATGAACTCTCCGCGCTGGTTTATTCATCCGCTTTTTATATTTGTACTGTCCATTATCGCTCTGGGTATGTCACTGGTTTTATACATTCACTGGTACATAGAAGCCAGTGCCGGACTGCGTGCGGTCATGGATCGTTTCAACCTGGAGCGCGGGCAGCTGCTGGCAGCCGATACCTGGGTAGTTGTCATGGTGCTTTCGATCCTGGTGGGCGTTATCCTGATGGGTATTTTCACTATTTTCATATACGGGCAAAAGACCCTTCAGCTGTATCGCCTGCAAAACAATTTCATCAACAATTTTACCCATGAGCTCAAAACGCCGGTTACCTCTTTGAAACTATTTTTGCAGACCTTTTCACGGCACGAATTGCCCCGCGCCGATCAGCTAAAATATATCCAGTATATGATTACCGACGTAAGCCGCCTGACGGACAACATCGACCGGATTCTGAATCTGGCCAAAATCGAAAGTAAAAGCTATACCAAAGAATTCATGGAAACCGACCTGGTGGAGACCCTGGATGCATTTTTCAAAAACAACGAACATCTGTTCCGGGATTGCAGGATTCGGATACACCGGCCGGAGAAGTTTTTGCCGGATTATCGCATAAACCTGTCCCTTTTTGAGATGCTGCTGATGAACCTGATGACCAACGCCATGAAATACAACAATTCCGATCAGCCGCAGGTCGACATTCGTTTTGTGGTAACCGGGAACAAGCTACTGCTGCAATTTCAAGATAACGGTATCGGATTTGATAAAAAGGAGATCCGCAAAATATTCAGAAAATTCTACCAGGTCGGCCGGGTGGACGACATGTCGGCCAGGGGCAGCGGACTGGGACTGCACCTGGTTCAGACCATCGCCCGGCTGCACCGGTGGAAAGTCACCGCCCAGAGTGAGGGCAGCGGAAAGGGCTCGGTCTTTACCCTGGTAATGCCGGCCTGACCTGGAGGGGATCCTTCGCAGGCAGGCTTGAATTTATTCAATGACGTCATTTCCAAAATGGGCGGCGGGGAAGAAATCCATGGAAGGCAAAGAACAACGTATTCTGGTAATAGAGGATGACCGACACATTGCCGAAGGTTTGAAGCTCAACCTGAAATTGCTGGGATATAATGTGGCCATTGCCAGAGACGGTCCATCGGGACTCCGGCAATGGAAGGAGATCGGGCCGGATTTAATTGTCCTGGATATCATGCTGCCCGGAATCGATGGGCTTACCGTGCTGCGCAACATCCGTCTGGAGGATGAACGCCTACCGATCCTTGTTCTGTCTGCCAAAGCCGCCCCGGATGACAAGATTCAGGGATTAAAATACGGTGTCGATGATTACCTGTCTAAACCGTTTAACCTCGAAGAATTCTTATTGCGCGTCGATCGGCTGCTGAAGCGGGCTGATTGGGGTCGCACAGGCGCTGTTCTGGATATTGACGCCCCCCTTCAGTTTTCCTTCGGGGATAACACGATCAATTTTGACACCAGCACGGCAACCTGCCGTCAGGGTACGATCATGCTGACCGAACAGGAGCTCAAGCTTTTGAAACTGTTTATCACCAGCCCGGGCAAGCCGCTCTCCCGGCAGAGACTGTTGGAAATCGGCTGGGGTTACACGCGCAAGGTATCGACCCGAACGGTGGATAATTTTATTGTCCGCCTGCGAAAATATTTTGAAATCAATCCTAAAAAACCGCTTTATTTTAAAAGCTTGCGTTCGGTGGGGTATGTTTTTGACCCAAATCCAGACTAGGGTGTGCCCCGGAATTGGCTTATTTAACTCAAAGTGGGGACGTTAGCCCATCCATTTGTAAAACTTTTGTAAAACCACTGAATTTAGCTTGAGCCTGCCTCAGTTTTTACCTAGTATTGAATAGTGCTAAAATATGTTCGATAGTCATGTTGCGACAGAAACACCTGCTTGAACCAGACCGTAGCGGATTGACTTTCACGCCGGATGGCATGGACCGCTTTCAGCAGCTTTTATCCGACGACCGATATGACCAACGCGCCCCGGTGCGTCATTGTGAGGTGTGGGTGCCGTTTCCTAAAAATTGCTCGAGTTTGCGGGCATCGAAATCGGGCCAAATGAGGCTAAATTGATGAAACTTCCGAGTCTGAAAATTGGTAATCTAATCAGTCGTGTTCCTATCATTCAAGGTGGTATGGGGGTCGGCATCTCTCTGTCAGGATTGGCCTCTGCGGTCGCAAATGAAGGCGGCATCGGCGTAATTGCCGCTGCCATGGTGGGTATTTACGAGCCGGACATCGCCACGAACAGCGAGCAGGCCAATGTCCGGGCGCTGACACGTGAAATCCGGAAAGCCCGGGAGAAGAGCTCCGGGATTATCGGCGTCAACATCATGGTCGCGCTGACTGATTTTGAGGCGCTGGTCCGGGCGTCTATCGCCGCAGGCGCCGATGTCATATTTTCCGGTGCCGGTCTGCCGTTGAATTTACCCGAGTTTCTTGGCCCGGGCGCCAAAACCAAGCTGATCCCGATTGTTTCATCCGGTCGTGCCGCCACTTTGCTTTGCAAGAAATGGTGGATCAAATACAAGTACCTGCCGGACGGGTTTGTGGTGGAAGGACCCAAAGCCGGCGGGCACATCGGATTTAAACCCGAGCAGATCGATGACCCCAATTTTACCATTGAAAATCTGACCAAAGACGTCATCGAGGCCGTAAAACCCTTCGAGCAGAAGTACCGGCAACGCATTCCCATTATTGCGGCCGGCGGGGTTTACGACGGGCATGATATTCACAGATTCATTAAACTGGGCGCGGCCGGCGTGCAGATGGGAACCCGATTCGTGGCGACCCATGAGTGCGATGCGGATGAAGCTTTCAAACAGGTTTATGTCGATGCCACCAGGGAAGACATGGTGGTTGTGAAAAGTCCGGTGGGACTTCCCGGTCGTGTCGTTCGCAATCGGTTTATCGATCAAGTCAAACAGGGCGAAAAAAAACCATTCAAGTGTCCGTTTCAATGCGTTAAAACCTGCATACTGGAAAAAAGCCCATACTGCATTGCGCTGGCACTGGCAAATGCCCGCAAAGGCAAATTTAAACACGGTTTTGCCTTTGCCGGCAAAAATGCCTACCGCATCGACAAAATTGTATCGGTCAAAGAGCTGATCCACTCACTGAAAATGGAATTCAGCCTTGCTTCCGACTATGCCCGAACCGCAACGATACCTCGGGTTATCGAACAATGCTGTGTGGTGAACACCTGAACCGCCTGGTGATGGCGAGCGCATTTCCCCTCCGGCATGGGTGCGCCTCAGGCGGACCGGTAGCGCTGCCAAAGTCCCTTCGGTCGAGACCGGAGACAATCCAGGTACAATGATCAACATCTTGCCAGGGCCTGTCCGCGGGCTCATGTCCATTTCCCTCTACGCGCTCAACACCATCTTTTGGGTCACACCGCTGTTTGGATTCGCGCTGTTCAAACTGATCATTCCTGTCCGAACCTGGCGCCGAATCTGCGATCAGGCCTTAAATTGGTTTGCAACAAGCTGGATCGGGGTCAACAATTACAACCAGCATCTGTTTTCCGGCATCAAATGGGATATCCAAATTGCAGATGGACTGAAAAAAGATGTCTGGTATCTGGTGTTGGCCAATCACCAGTCCTGGGTGGACATCTTGGTGTTGCAGCGCATATTTCACCGCAAGATTCCGTTTTTAAAATTTTTTCTTAAAAAGGAGTTGTTCTGGGTGCCGGTCCTGGGTCTGGCCTGGTGGGCACTCGATTTTCCATTTATGAAGCGCTATTCAAAAAGCTTTCTTGCAAAACACCCGCATCGGGTGGGCAAAGACATTGAAATAACACGCAAAGCCTGCGAAAAATTCAAAAGCATCCCCATATCGGTCATGAGTTTCGTTGAAGGTACGCGGTTCACCAGGGCAAAGCACGACGCTCAAAACTCACCCTATAACCACTTGCTGAAAACCAAAGCCGGTGGCATTGCATTGGTTCTTGCAACCATGGGTGAGCAGATGCACAGGATACTCGACGTTACCATTGTGTATCCGAACGGAACAAATAGTTTCTGGGCTTTTGTGTGCGGTAAGGTAGACGAAATTCGGGTGCGCGTTAAAGCACGGCCCATCACAGGCGAGTTGCGCGGCGACTATTTCCGGGACGCGGCCTATCGCACGTGGCTTCACAACTGGCTCAACGATTTGTGGGCCGAAAAAGATCGGTGTATCGATCTGATACGCCAGCAGCCCCGGCATGACTGTGGAACCGGGTAAGGAAGCGCTGACAGCTATCAGATCTGCCATCAGCTTGACTTTATCAAAAAATGTTGTTAAAATTAGGCGATTCTTAAAGGGTCTGGTGATCGACCAGGCCGGTTTCTTTCCGAAGGTGTTACCATTTGTCGTGGCGACCTGAAGTTTGGGACAAAGAAAATCTATGAAAGGAGGGCGTCACAATGGCAGATGGAACGGTAAAGTGGTTTAACGAAAAAAAAGGCTATGGTTTCATTGAGCAGGACGATGGTCCGGATGTATTCGTTCATCACTCGGGAATTAATGCGACCGGTTTTAAAACCCTTTATGAGGGTGATCGTGTGACCTTTGATGTTGAAGAGGGCAAAAAAGGTCCGGCAGCCGTAAATGTCACCGTGGTATAACTGAAAGTGCCAACATTTTGAAAGGGTGTCTCAGGGGTAACCTGAGATGCCCTTTTTTTATGCAGAAAAGGATTGACTTTCCCAGCGACGTTTTTAAAAAAGAAGATCTTTCTTTGATTAGCGTCGAGTGGCCTGCCGTCAACCGTGGAAACAATCTGTTTAATGACGCTTTTTACGTTATCATCATTTATCGACAATTATTAAGAGGAGATATCGATGGACAAATGGGAATGCCCGTGCGGCTACATTTACGATCCGGAAGAAGGGGACGCTGAAAGCAACATTCAAATCGGTACGCCGTTTGAAGATCTGCCCGAGGAATGGGTTTGTCCCCTGTGCGGTGCAGAAAAAGAGTTTTTTGAAAAACTCGAGGATTGATTCCGGTAACGCATATATAAATGAAGGACCCTGTACCCTAATTGAGCGAAAGTCGAGGGCGCCCCAGCTTCAAGGCGCCCAAGGGAGAAGCCGTAGTATGCTACTGCGAGCCCTTGGCAACGCGGAAGATGGGGTGCCCTCGGCTTTCCTGAAGGGTAAACAAAATGGAGTGGGTTTTAAACTTTTTGTAATTCACTAATTCATGCGATTTAAATAATATCCATGCTGCTTTAGTAAGCAATGAATTTGGTTATTTGCACACGTTCTCCATTTTGTTTACGCTCATTTAGGGTAAGATATAGCTCAAATGCTCGAGTGGCTGATAATCGGTGGTGGAATTCATGGAACCTATCTGGCCAACCTGCTGATTAACCAGGTGGGGGTCGGCAGAGATGATCTGCGTATATGCGACCCGCATGAAAACCTCCTTGAAACCTGGTCCCGCAACACGGCCAACTGCGGCATGCATTACCTGCGTTCGCCGGCCACCCACAACATCGACCTGCCCGTGCTTTCCCTTTATCGATATGCCAGGTCCCCGGAAGGCAAACCTGAAAGGGATTTCATTCCGCCCTACAACCGGCCGTCGCTGAAGCTTTTTCAAAAGCACTGTGCCCATGTGATCGCCGCAAACCGGTTGGCGCTTCTGCATATCGAGGATCGTGCCCTGGCACTGAAAAAAAATGCAGGGGAAGACATCAAGGTCGAAACCGGGTCCGGTGAAATAAGGGCTCGCAACGTGCTGCTGGCAATCGGCATGGGAGAGCAACCCAATTGGCCGGCGTGGGCCTATCAACTCAGACAACAGGGCGCCGACATCCAGCACCTGTTCGCAGCCGACTTCGATCGCACAGCGCTGAAAGACTGTGAGCGCACCCTTGTCATCGGCGGCGGCATTACCGCCGTGCAGGTTGCCCTCAAACTGTCCCAAGAACGCAGCGGTGAGATCATTGTTCTGTCCTATCATGAACTGTGTGAACGCTATTACGATTTCAACCCCTGCTGGATCGGACCCAAATGTCTGACAGATTATTATCAGCTCAACTATCAAAAGCGCCGTGATGTGATCGATCGTGAGCGGTTTCCCGGCAGCACGCCGGCAGAAGTGCTCGATGCCTTCATGGCAGCGCGCGAACAGGGGAATCCAGAATTTCGGCGCGGTCTGGTGGCTGCTGCGGCCCCGGTTGGCGGTCGCATTCGCCTGGAAACAGATACCGGCATAGAAGAGGCGGACCGCATTTTGCTGGCAACCGGGTTTCTGGCCCAGCGTCCCGGCAATCCGCTTGTCGAACAGTCGATTTCAGAGTTCGATCTGGGCTGCAACACGTGCGGTTATCCGATTGTCGGCAAGGATCTGCGGTGGGGGGAACATATCTTTGTCACCGGTCCCCTGGCCGAACTGCAGGTGGGACCCTGCGCGCGCAATATTATCGGCGCCCGCAATGCCGGCCGGTTTTTGGCCGCGGCCCTGGCTTAAAATTAGAATAGCCACAGAGATACACAGAACAGATCCGATTTAATAAGTATGTTCTGTTGGCCTTACAATTATCACCTGTGCAGGGGCGGGTTTCAAACCCGACCTCTGCAATAGCTCACCACCAGGCTCCAGGCGGATCTTATATGCGACGCAACGCTTGCACCAGAGCGTCGGGGGTATCAACAAGTATATCCGGTTTGCAGGCGGAAAATTCTACTCTGGAGCCATAACCCCACAGGACCCCTGCCGAACGAAGGCCATTGGCCCTGGCGCCGAGGATATCATGGTGGCGATCGCCCACCATCACGGCCTCTTTTGCGGAGAGCTGTGTCTGTTCCAACACGTGTCGAATCAATTCGGTTTTGTTGGTGTGCGTGCCGTCCAGTTCACTGCCGAAAATCCGCTTAAAGTGACCGCCGAGGCCCAAATGGGAGATGATGCGCTCGGCAAATACGCCGGGTTTGGCGGTCACCACGAACAGGGTTGCCCCGCCGCGTCCGATTTCAGTCAGCATTTCGGGGACACCCCTATAGACGTTGTTCTCGAAAAGGCCTTTGCGGCTGTATCTATCGCGGTAAAGCCGCAGTGCCTCGAGCGGCTCTTTTTCATCTTCGGTTTCAAGCAGTTGTGCAAAAACATCCACCAGGGGCGCGCCGATAAAGCCTTCGAGTTCCTGTGCGCCGCGCTGCGCCCGGCCCAGGGATGTGAGGGCATACTGGATGCTGCGCACAATCCCCGGGCTCGAGTCCGTCAGGGTGCCGTCCAGATCAAAAAATACGGCGCGCATGCCTATTCACCGGCTTCCGAGACGCTGGTGTCTACCGGCACTGTTTCTTCATCGGCACTACCGGCACCCACACTCAGGACCAGGTTGGTTATTATGGCCACCATGCCGCCCACGGCGATGGGGGAGTGACCAATATCCTTGATGAGCTTGGGCATATTGGAAAATACTTCCGGCACGAAATGAGCACCCAGACCGGTGCCAAGCGAAACCGCCAGGATCAGCATTTCCTTGCGGCCCAGGGGATGGGAAGTGACGATGCGAATACCGGCAGCAGCAACCATGGAAAACAGAATCAAGGTGGCGCCGCCCAGGACCGGCTTGGGCATGATCGATATCACGCCCCCGATAATGGGGAAGATGCCCAGCAGCACCAAAATTCCGGCGATGTATCTGCCCACGTGACGCGAAGCCACGCCGGTGAGTTGGATCACGCCATTGTTCTGGCTGAATGTGGCCAGTGGGAAAGCATTGAAAACCGCCGCCATGGCAGAATTGAAGCCATCGGCCAGAATTCCGCCCGATACCCGTTTCACGTACCTGTCTCCCTCGACCGGCTCACCCGAGAGCATGGAGGTGGCCGTCAGATCGCCGATGGCCTCCATCACAATTAACAGGTAGATGATGCCCACGGTGATCATTTGCGAAAAATCGAACTTAAAGAACCCGAATTTGAACGGTACGGGCAGCGAGAAGATACTCACGCCGGCCAGCCGGCTGAAATCGACTTTGCCCAAAAAGACGGCAATGATATAGCCCAGGGCAAGGCCGATGACCACCGATCCCATGCGCAGAAAGGGATTGCTGGAGCGATTGAGCAATACGATCGTGATCATGACGAATAGCCCCAGACCGACATTTTCCACGGAACCAAAATCCGGGGTCCCCTTTGCCGGGAAGCCGCCACAGAAATCGGTCATGCCCACTTCGATCAGGGTGAGGCCGATGAGGATCACGACCACACCGCTGACCACCGGCGTGATTACCTTGCGCAGGTAGGGCAGCGCCCGGCTGGCCGCCATGGTAAAAAAGGCCCCAATGAAGGTGCAGCCGAATATGGTGGCCATGGCCGCTTCCTTGCTGCCGCCGGCATTGATGACGGTAAAGCCGATGGCGATGATGGTGCCGATAAAGGTAAAGCTGACGCCCTGGATGCTCAGAAGGCCGGACCCCAAAGGACCGAAGCGGTTGACCTGAATGAAGGTGCCCACCCCCGAGACAAAGAGAGCCATGCTGATTAAAAAGCTGCTGTATTCGATCGGCAGCTTGAGCGCTCCGGAGATGATGATCGCCGGAGTGATGATTCCCACAAACATGGCTAAAAGGTGCTGCAGGGCAGCCAACACGGCCTGCAGCGGTGCGGGCTTGTCTTCCAATCCGTAGATGAGGTCATACTTACGTTTGGCAGCATCGGAGCTGTCCGTGTTAGTTTCAGCAGACATTTGGTTACCTCCTTGCAGAAAGATCAATGTTGCGGATTGGGATTGTCGAATCCAGAAGCGGGTATGGGTATTCATTACCCCAGGGCTAAGTGCTTCCGGTCGTAATTAAGTTCGACGGTTTTGCAGTTATTTATTTCCACTACAGAGAGACACGGAGGATACAGGAGAAATTCTTATTTTACCCATCGGAATATGGCGATGGGCAAAAATCCTCGGTTCGAAAGCGATTTTCTATGGGTCCGGCGTTTCGCCGGGCAGGTCGCAGGCACAGGCCGGGGCGTCACCCTGATCGCCTGTTTCCTTTTCATTCAGGCATTTTTCCACCGCCCGGATGATCCCCTCGTAGCCGGTGCAGGGGCACAGGTTTCCGGCATGGGCGCGCCGAATCTCATGGCGTGAAACGTTTGTCTGGCCCTTGTGCTCTTCCACGAAGGCCGTGGAGGTCATGATCAAGCCCGGGGTGCAGAAGCCGCACTGCACGGCGCCGGTATCCAGGTAGGCCTGTTGCACCTGGGAGAGTTTGCCATCCCTGGCTTCTCCTTCGGTGGTGCGGATGGCGCGGCCGTCGGCCCAAAGGGCCAGAAAGAGGCATGCGTCTATGGGCACATCGTCCACCAGCACGGTGCAGGCCCCGCATTCACCGACCCCACAGCCTTCCTTTACACTGGCGTAACCATGCGTCCGCAATAGATCGAGGAGAGACTGGCGCGCGTCCACCTGGAAGGTCACGGGTTTGGCGTTAATGCTAAAGGAAATATGGCGATTCATCATAAGTCGACTCCACAGGGTTTAAGGGCTTGAATCAAGACGCGTTCGGCCAGGGTTTGGATGATCTGCTGCCGCAGGGCCTTGGCGGCGCGCCAGGAATCCCGGGGTCGCAGATCCGCCAGGACCGAAGCCTGGATACTTTTGATCAGGGACCGGTCCACCGTTGCACCCCGTGCCTGTTTTTCGGTCTGCCAGCAGCGCAAGGGGGTTGGGCCCGCCACGGTATAGGCCAGGCGCAGATCCGCCACCTTGCGCCCTTCGAGTTTGCAGGCCGCAGCACAGCCGATGGTGGCGATATCCATGGCGTCGCGCATGGCATACTTGGAATAACTGCCCAGCCAGCATTGGTAATCGTCCGGCGCGATTGACAGCATGGTCATGATTTCGGCCGGTTGACGATCCACCCGGCTGGGGCCCTGATAGAACTCATGCAGCGGCAGCCGGCGCTCACCCTGGGGTCCCTGCAGCACCACCGTGGCGTTCAGTACCAGCAGGGGGGCGGCGCTGTCCGCGCTGGGGGCGCCGTTGCAGATATTGCCTCCTACGGTGGCCATGTTGCGCACCTGGGGACCGCCCACCCAGGCGGCTCCCTGGGCCAGGACCGGAATGTTGTCGGTGACGATGGCATCTGAGATCAGCTGACTGAAGGTGGCTCCGGAGCCCACCGCGATGGTGCCGTCCGGTGCCCGGGTGATTTCCTTGAGCTCAGCCACATCGTGGATATCCACCACGTGGCGATAGTCTGGATTTCCCTGATGCAGCCGCACCAGGATGTCAGTCCCGCCGGCCATGGGGATCGCTTTGGGGTTCTGGGACAGAAGCTGGATGGCTTCTTCCACCGTGCTGGCTTTATGATAGCTTTCGATATCAAACATGGACGTTTACCTAAATCAGCTTTGCTGCTTTAAAGTGGTTAAACAGCGTCTTGGGGTTGAGAGGCAGTTCGTTGATGGCCACACCGGTGGCATCCAGGACCGCATTGCGGATGGCCGGCGCGGGTGTGAGCACCGGCGGCTCACCCAACGATTTGGCCCCGTATGGGTGCGAAGGTTCGTGAGTCTCCACAAATTCGGCTTCCAGATCGGGTATGTCCATGATCGTCGGCACTTTATAGTCAAGCATATTGTTGTTGTAGATGCGGCCCGAGTCGGGGTCGACCATCAGCACCTCGTAAAGCGCAGCACCGATGCCCATGGCCATGCCACCGTGCACCTGTCCCTCGGCGCAGAGCGGATTCATGACGATACCGCAATCGTGCACATTGTAGATTTCGTTTATTTTGACCCGGCACAGGGGAATATCCACCTCCAGGTCCACGAACGTGCAACCGAAGACGTGTGCATTGGTGCGGGTCTTGTGGCTGACCTCGGCCGTGATCTGGCCGCCGCGGTTTTTATCGTAATAGGCATCCATGGCAACATCCTCTACGCTCATCACAGCCGTTTCCGGCGTCCGGGCAATAACGATATTGCCATCGACAATGTTAAGTTCCCCGGGATTCATGCCGGTGATGACCCCCGTGTAGTCCAGGATTTTTTCCTTGAGCTGCTGGGCCGTGCGCATCACCGCCTGACCGCCAACATACGTCTGGCGTGAGGCGTAGGCGCCGGTATCAAAGGGGGTCACATCCGTATCCTGGGTTGATACAACATGCACCTTCAAAAAGGGGATACCCGATGTTTGGGCAGCCATCTGGGCAAAGACGGTATCCGAACCCTGGCCGATTTCGGTAGCCCCAACCTGCAGGTGCACCGAGCCATCCTGATTGAGGATCATACGGGCGCTGGCAGGCTCCACACAGACCGGATAGGTGCCTGAACCGTAGCTGAAGCAGGCAACTCCCAGACCGCGACGAACCGGTCCGCTCTGGGAGGCGGGCCATTCAGCCCGTTTCTGATCCCAACGGATCAGGGTCTTGCCTTTCTCAAGGCAGCCTTCCAGGCCACAGGACATGATCGGCTTTTTGGTGATCTGGCTTTGGTTGCCCGGTTGGGCAGCGTTCTTGAGCCGGAATGCCACCGAATCCATCCCCAGTTTGCGGGCGGCGTCTTCGATCAGGCATTCCACTGCAAACGTCATCTGGGGCGAGCCGTAACCGCGCATGGCCCCGGCGGCGGGAAAGTTGCCGTAGATGGTGCGGGCCTTGCAGCGGTAGACGGCCCGGGGGTACATATAATGCGTTTTGGCAGCCCCGGCTGATACAATGGAATGGCCGTGGGAGGCGTAGGCACCGGTGTTTGACAGGGCGTCGAAGCCAATCGTTTTGACGCTGCCGTCCTGCATAAATCCCACTTCGACGTCAACCCGGAATGGGTGCCGTACACGGGTGCCCACCATGCCCTCTTCGCGATTCAGCTTGAGTTTTATGGGTATTCCGCCCAGCTTTCGCGTCAAAAAGGCCACCATCGGTTCCAGGATCACATCCTGCTTGTTGCCGAATCCGCCGCCGATGTGGGGTTTGATCACCCGAATCTGGCCCAGGGGCAGCCCCAGGGCTTCGCCCACAACACGACGTACGATATGCGGAATCTGGGTGGATGAGACGATTACGATTTTGTCCAGATCGTCCATATACGCATAGGCCGTGTGGTTTTCCAGGTGACAGTGCTGCAAAATTTGGGTTTGGATGCGGTCTTTGATCAGGTGATCGCATTCTGATCTGGTCTGTTGCCAGTCGCCACCGGCCGTAAAGGCATGCTCCTTGACGATGTTTTGGGTGCGTGTGTGGATTTCAGGTGCATCGGCGGCCAACACATCATCCATTCGCACCAGGGGCTTGTAGGTTTCATATTCCACTTCGATGAGAGCCAGGGCCCGCTTGGCGGTCAGTTCATTTTCGGCCACCACCACGGCGATTTCGTCGCCTTCGTAGCGCACATAGTCGGTTAACAGGCGTCGATCGGCCACGTCCTTGTGGCCCGGATCGAAGGAGAAAGGATGCCCGGCGGTGGCGTATACATTTTTGGGTATGTCTTTGAAGGTGTACACCCCATCCACTCCCGGGAGTCCTTTGGCCTGGCCGGTGTCGATTCTGATCACCCGTCCGTGGGCCACGGTACTGCGCAAATATTTTGCCACGCGCATACCGGGCAAGGAAAAGTCGTCCGTATATCGGGCCTTGCCGGTGACTTTGGCCACACCATCAACTCGCTGAAATGCTTTACCGACTGCCATTGTCTCACCGTACCTTGCTGTATAATGGTTTTGAACGGCTCGATGCCGTATTTTTGTCAGTTGACCTGTAAGGATATCCCATACATTCAAATTTTTTGTATGTCAACAAAAAAATTGTTGACAACAACAAAATTTTTTATAAAGTTGTTTTTATATTCGACAGTATAGCAGCCCGTTGTTAGGCTAACTGATGGTCTTCACCTACGACCCATCCATCTGGCAAACTGATCCGAATCCTGAATCCACAGCGCATATTCTGCTGACTGCCACTGTTACCAATGGCCCAAATGGTTCATAAAATCAACGCTTCTATCTGAATTCATTCAATGAAAGGAAGTATGATAAATGAGTCGATTATGGATAAAAAATCCTTTGGCCATTTTCGCCCCGGAGGGCGTTGATGCCGGTGGCGGGCTGGTGCTCGAGGACGCCACCATTTCCGAGATTGTGCCATCTGGAAAAGTGCCCTCGGATCCCTGGGACACGGTTTTTGATGCCGGCCGGCATGTGGTTCTGCCCGGATTGATCAACAGCCACCATCATTTTTATCAGACCCTCACCCGCGCCCTGCCCGCGGCGCTGGATCAGGAGCTGTTCCCCTGGTTGCAGGCCCTTTATCCCGTGTGGGCCGGCCTCACCCCCGACCATATCGCTATCTCGACCCGTTTGGCGCTGGCCGAATTGCTGCTTTCCGGCTGCACCACCGTTTCGGATCACCACTACGTGTTTCCCGCCGGCCTGGAAGAGGCCATCGACATTCAGATCGCCGAAGCCGCCAGGCTGGGGGTACGGGTCGTGTTGACGCGCGGCTCCATGAGCCTGAGTGTGGAGGACGGGGGTCTGCCGCCCAAGAGCGTCGTCCAGGACGAGGAGACTATCCTGGCTGACAGCGAACGCCTGATTCAGCGGTATCATCAGGCCGGCCCGGGGGCCATGACCCAGGTGATGCTGGCACCCTGTTCACCCTTCTCGGTGACCGAATCATTGATGGTCGCAACGGCTGAACTGGCCCGTCAACACGATGTGCGCCTGCATACGCATCTGGCCGAAACCCATGATGAAACCGACTTTTGCCTTGCGACCATGGGTGCCCGGCCGGTTGATTACCTGGAGCGGGTCGGGTGGCTGGCCGATGACGTATGGCTGGCCCACGGAATCCATTTTAACGGTGATGAAATTCATCGTCTGGGAGCAACCGGTGTCGGTATCAGCCACTGCCCCAGTTCCAATATGATTCTGGCCTCGGGCCTTTGCCGTACACTGGAACTTGAGGCCGCCGGAGCGCCAGTCGGCATCGGGGTGGACGGCTCGGCCTCCAACGACTGTTCCAATCTGATCCAGGAAGTCCGCCAGGCTTTCCTTTTACAGCGGCTGAAGTACGGCTCCAGCAAAGTCAGTCACCGCGACACGCTGCGCTGGGCTACACGGGGCTCTGCTGGCTGCCTGGGCCGCAAAGATCTTGGCACCATTGCCGTCGGTAAACAGGCCGATCTGGCCCTTTTCACCCTCGATGAACTGCGCTTTTCCGGCGCCGGCGATCCCCTGGCCGCCCTGGTGCTGTGCGGTGCCCACCGGGCCGATCAGGTCATGGTGGCAGGCCGCTGGGTCGTCCAGGACGGCCGGATCCCGGGACTGGAACTGGCGGAATTGATGGAGACCCATAGCCGCCTGGCAAAGCAACTCGTGTAGTGTCTCTGATTTGCAGGTCAAAACGGCATTTCGTAATTTCATTTATAAATTAAGTCGAAGCAACTGAACATCCAACATCGAACATCCAACGTCGAACGCTGAATAATGATGTCGCTGCGCTCCTCAATTTTTTCAATTAAGATCAGAATTCAGAGTTCAAACCTTAAAAGAATGTTTTTTTCTGTCATTGAGTGGATCTATTTGATTCTCTCCGGATACACCGCCTGCCTTTCTCAAGGATTTGGAAGTTGGCTCTTGTTCTTTTTCAATTCAAAATTCGATGTTGGACGTTCGATGTTCGATGTTCATCAGTTTCGTCGAACTTCAGCAGTCTCCCGGCTTGAAAAATAACCTGGCGTTTATCTGGTTTATCCCCGCCCGGCAAAGGGTGGAATTTGTTAGATTTTAGAATTCGGATTTAGGGTATAAGGTATCCTGTCTATTATTCAAGGGACAGAACTGAAAAGGACAGAGCGAAGCGATACCTCAACTCCGCACTCCGAACTCCGCACTCCGAACTTTTCCATATTTATCCCTGCCCCTAGCGCGCATACTCGGGTTCCGATTCTTCCGAGGTATCATCGGGCGTGGCAATCTTTCCTACCTTGGTGATCGTGGAGTAGATCAGGATAGCCAATCCCACAATCAGATAGCCGCCCACGATGCCGTTGAATTGAGGCCAATGCAGGCTGGGCGAGTGAATGATGCCCAGGCTGGTCATGGCCGCGCCCACCAGCATGAAGCCCGACGACTCCTTGAATTTGCCGTCGATAAGCAGTGCCAGGAAAGCCCCCCACATCAGACCGGTAATGATGGCACCCTGACTCAGGATCTGGTGGCCCACCACATGGGCCCCCTGCTGGGCCATGGCCGCAAGCATCTTGGGATCGGTCAGAGCAGGGACTGCCTGGGCGCCCACATCGCGCAGGGCGTTCAGCATACTGCCCCATTTGATCATCAGGAAAGCGGATATGTGCGGCATCATGGCAATGGCGATGGCCATACCGTGCCGGCGGGGGCAGGTGCGGGCGGTTTCGGAGATGATGATGACCGCCACGTATACCAGGATAGGTGCGGTGGCTGCCAGGGGTACCAGGTTGTTGAGAAAGGCCATGAAACCGAAAGTGGCGGCGATGAAAAAGGTAATTCCGACGGCCAGCACGTAACCGCAGCGGGCGTTGATGCGTTTATAACCGGGATGGCCGATGTAAACTGTGGTGGGAAAGGGCGAGCCGAAAAGGGCTCCCACCATGGTGCCGACACCGTCGGTGACCATGGCCACGCCCACGGGGTATTTGTCCCCGACGGCCTCGGCCGACTCCACGTTATTCATCGTCTCGATGAAATTGTAGATTTGAACCGGGATCAGGACCAGAAACAGCTCGGTGTGGGTAAACAGGTGCCGGATACCGGCAATCATGTCGCCGAAGTAGGGGATGGGCGGATAAAATCCGACGCCATCGAATTTGACGGCGGATTTACCGATAATCAGGGCAATGATGGTGCCGCAGATGAGGGCCAACAGACCGGCCGGGATATTAAACGGCAGCTTGAAGCGTCCCACCAGGCCCCACATGACGATGGTCAGGGATACAAATCCGATCAGGGGTTCTTCGAAAACCATGGTCAGGGGGACGGTACCGATAAAGACCAGGGCGATGCCGCACAGGGTGCCCAGCATACCGGCCCGGGGGGTAACTTTTTTAAGAAAGGGTCCCACTATAGCACCCAGCCCGGCGACGATTCCACCCATGAAACCCGCTCCGATGCCGATCTGCCAGGCCAGTGCCGCGTCGTTGGTGGACCAGTAGATGGGACCGATGACGCCAAAGAGATAGACAAACATCACCGGTGTACTGATGCCGTACGGCAGGGCCGTCACATCGCTGCGCTGTTCCTTTTGGGCCAGGCGCTTGGCCAGGTAGGTGTAGACGCACACCCCCAATAGAATGGCAATGGCCGCGCCGGGTACAATGCGGCCGAAAACGATCTCGTCGGGCATGTTGAAGACGAATTTACAGATACCGCTCAATACGATCAGGTTGGTGAGATTGTCGGTAAATAGTGCCCAATAGGCGCTGAGATCGTTACGCGAAAAAATGGGATAGTGAAATTCTTTGCTCATGGCTTTCTCCTGTCAGGCGTTTAATGTCCATTTCGAGGATGATCGAGCTTCTTCACCTTCAAGCGAAGCAAGTTTAGATTGTTGCAGAAAGGATTTCAATCAACCGATTAATAAATCCCCGGTCTTTTTGACGAGTGTCGTTCAGTTGCCTCTGCGGTAGGCCTCTTTGCCCAGCACATAGGTGGCTTTTACGGCACGGTCATCTCCGAGGATTGCCAATACGAAAAGCTTGTCAGCCAGCCGGTTGCAGCGTTCCAGCCGCAATGCCAGGATGGGTGTCGAGCGATAGTCCAGCACAACAAAATCAGCTTCTTTTCCGGGTTCAAAGTTGCCGATGACACCATCCAGATCCAGGGTGCGGGCCCCTCCCAGGGTTGCCAGGTACAGGGACTTTAAGGCTGAAAGCGGATGACCTCTGAGTTGCTGGGTTTTATAGGCCTCGTTGATTGTCTGGAGCAGGGAGAAGCTGGTCCCGGCGCCGGTGTCAGTTCCGAAACCCACGTTGACCTTTTTATTTTCAGCCCTGGTTAAATTGAACAGACCGCTGCCCAGAAACAGATTCGAGGTCGGACAGAAGGCGATGCCGGATCCGGTTTTGTGGAGCAGCGCAAACTCTGCAGCGTTTAAATGGATACAATGGGCAAAAATGCTGTGTCTGCCGAGCAATCCAAAATGGTCATAAACATCCAGATAACCCGAACACATCGGGAAAAGTTCTTTCACCCATTTGACCTCATCTAGATTTTCCGCCAGATGGGTGTGCAGATAGACATCGGGATGCTCGCGCAGCAGTTGACCGGCCCGGGTGAGCTGTTCGTCGCTGCATGTCGGCGCAAACCGGGGCGTGACTGCGTAGCTCAACCGGCCCTTGCCGTGCCAGCGCTCGATTAAGGCCTTGCTCTCGCGATATCCGGTTTCGGGTGTGTCGAGAAGATAGTCCGGCGCGTTGCGGTCCATGAGAACCTTGCCGCAGATCATGCGCATACGGCGGGTGCGCGCGGCGGTGAAATAGGCGTCCACCGATGTTTCATGCACCGTCGCAATGGCCAGAGCAGTTGTCGTTCCGTTGCGCAGCAGCTCATCCAAAAAAAGTTCGGCTACCCGGCGCGCTTTATTCGGGTCTGAAAACTCGCGTTCGGTTGGGAAGGTGTAGTTTTCAAGCCAATCCAGGAGCTGTGCGCCATAGGCAGCCACAATTTCCGTCTGGGGATAGTGAACGTGGCAGTCTATAAACCCGGGGAGGATCAAACAGTCCCGATAGTGAACCACCTCAAGCTCAGCCGGTAAATTGGGCAGCAATTCGTGCGAAGGCCCGACCGCCTCAACCCGGCCGTTTTTCACGACCAGTACGCCATCGGAAAAATACTGGTAACTCTCAGCCTCACCCGCTATGGCAGGGTCATCCAGAAAATGGAGGATTTCAGCCCGATAAATTTTAAGATGATCGTCGCCCATGGTTTAAAACTCCTTTTTGGACCAGAAATGATTCCAAAATCGCTTCCAGAACACCCCCGCCGATGGCGCGCGCCTTGTCCGAGACCAAACGGCAATTGGGAATCTCCTTGCGCGGGTCGATATCGCCCAGCTTGGTCCCGCGGCACACCTTTGTGTGGCTGCGCAAAAGGCCGCGCAGGACACCGTCAATCCGGGCCGCGACCGGTGTACCGGCAACATGCCCCACGGTTTGGCCCTGGCTTACCAGGTCGCCGATATCCAGATTTGTGGTGAATAGCCCGGGCAGGGGGGCTCTTAAGAGCCGCTCAAACCCCACGCCGGCAATCTCACCAGGAACACCGGTATTGGCTATGGCCCGGCCGGAGCGGATGACCCTGCCGAGGTGGTGCCCGCGGTGGGTTTCCACGACGCAGTGCACATCCATGCCGGCCGAAAATCCGGGGCCCAGGCCAATGACCAGCGGTGCGTCCTCCAGTCGGCTGCCCAGATTGCGCTTGGCAACAATGGCATCGATCACCACATCGAAGGTCGCCTGTTTCAGGATCTGCCAACTCGGGTCGACCATAACCGGAATCCAACCCGACTTCCAGGCAGCCTCGATCCGGCCGGGATGATCCACCCGCTTTGCCAGGACACCTTCAACAATTTTCTCCTGAAGATAGACGGCCTCGGAAAAGGAAACCGCACGCCTGACCGCCAGGGGCTCAGGGGCTTCGAGCATCAATATACGGGTAATACCGGAGGCATAGAGTCGAATACCTACGCCGGTGGCCAGATCACCGGCCCCCTTGATGCAAATCCGCAATTTTCTCAACCTCATATCCGATATTACCTGAAATTATTGATTTGAAGGGTCGGGGAGTTTTTTCATCTATGCCTTATAAATAGCAGCCAATCGCTGTTAAACACCTCGACCCGTGATTTACCAGGTCTTCTAATCGTGGCTCAGCGGCACCAGTCCGTGAGTGGCCCGGGCTAAAATTGCCATGTGGGCCGCCTGCCGCAGGTCGGCAGACGCGGGTGCACCGTTTTTAAATTCAACCTGGAGGGCTGAAAAATCCGGGTTTAAAACGGCCCGGATGGTTTCATTTTCATACCTGTATCCGTCAGGATCGATATAAAGCACCGCCTGCTGCTCATCCTTTTTGAACTCCAGACGGTTTCGGCCGGCAAAACGATAGCCGAAGCGGGCCGCTTCAAAACTCTCCGGGGTCAGGTGAAACTTGGCTTTGTCCTGGTAAGGCGCGCCGCTGGTGGGGCAGAAGGTGGCGCAGTTGCCGCACTCATTGCAGTATTCGCCTAAATTCAGGACCTGGTATTTCTGATCGATCTGCTCGTTCTCCAGATCGACAATTTCGACACCGTTGTCCCCGCAGGTTGCCTGCTGCACCCTGAACGACACCGGTTCCATCTCGATTTCCATATTGGCGCGATTGGGGCAGACTGCGACACAGACGCTGCAAATTTCATCACACTGCAGGCAGCGGGCGGCCTCTGCCTGGGCCGTGGCTTCATCCAGGGTGCGAATCACCATGTCAAACCCCGACCGTTCGGCCAGATCGATTTCGGGTAGGACTGCCCCGGATTGCTGCCGGGCCTTTTGGACGCGCAAGGCCTTCAGATCTGGCTCCCTGGTGGATCCGGCGGCCGGGATCCGGTAGTCCGCAATGGCCCGTCGGCAGATGATGTCAGCCACATCCTTTCCATCGGCAATGGCTTTAATCAGGGTGGAAGGGCCGCGAACCGCATCACCCCCGGCAAACACGTTGTCTACCTGGGTCTCATGTGTGGCCGGATTGATTTCCAGCTTCTTTTCGGGGAAAAAATCCACATTCACACGCTGGCCGATAGCCGAAATGACACTGTCCACCTGCAGTTCGAATTCGGATCCGTCAATCTTGATAGGTCGTGGCCGGCCGCTGTCGTCCTTTTCGCCCAGTTTCATCTGGAAACAGACATTGGACCTGACCCGGCCGTCTTCCATCAGCATGCACTCGGGCGCGGTCAATTCCACCAGTTTAATATCTTCATCGATCATCGCCTGGACTTCTTCAGGCGCGGCGGGCATTTCCTGGCGGGTCCGCCGGTAAATTACACTCACTTCACCGTCCGGTCCGGCCAGCCGTTTGGCGGTACGGGCTGCGTCCATGGCCGAATTTCCGCCGCCGATAACGGCAACCCGTTTGCCCAGGTCGGGGGTTTCGCCGCGGCGTACCGCGCTTAAAAATTCCAACTGGTCCATGACACCTTCGGCTTCTTCGCCCGGAACCCCCAGTTCGACGCCTTCCTGGGCACCCACGGCAATATAGAGGTAGTCAAAGTCCCTTCGCATTTTTTCGAACTTAACGCGGTCTGTAGCCGATCCGTAATGAATGGTGACGCCCAGAGACATAATCGCATCGATATCTTTGTCAATGCTGACATCGTCCAACCGGAAGGTCGGGATCGCATCCGATGCCCATCCCCCGGCAAACGGTTTTTTCTCGAAAATCTGTACTTCAAAACCCTGCAGAGCCAGAAAATGGGCGCATGACAGGCCGGAAGGTCCGGCGCCGATGATGCCCACCTTGAGGCCATTGGGCGTTCCCGGTTTGAGCGCCGGCGCGTCTTCGGCCGTCTGGATCACGAATCGCTTTATCTCTCTGATCAGCAGGGGGGTGTCGTAATTGATCCGCGTGCACTTGGTCTCGCACATATGATCGCAAACCATGCCCTGGATATTGGGGAAGGGATTGGTTTCGAGGATCACCTGGCGGGCCTTTTGATAGTCGCCCATGGAGGTGTAATACATGTAGCCGGGAATATCCTGGCCGGCCGGGCAGGTGTTCATGCAGGGGGCGCCGATACAGTCAAATACACCCAGTTCCCTGTGAGTCTTGATGGTCTCGTAGGGAAAACTCTCCTTTTTGAAAGCCGCATCGTCCACCACGGCCGTGGCGTAATGCTTCAGGTTCGCCCAACCGGCTGCTGCCGGATCCTGTTTTTCACCACTTTGGGCCACGATATAATCTTCAATGGTGCTGGCCCCAGCTGCACCGAAGGCTTCGTGCAGTTTTCCAACGTACTGCGATAAGCGGCCATATCCTCCGGGCTTCAGCAGGTCGGAGCAGACCGTAACCGGTTTTAGATTACAGGCCAGGACGCTGGCGACATTGGCATAGTTGGTGCCGGCTGAAAACGAGATGTCCAGGCCGCCTTCGAATTCTGTCTGCAGACGCGCGGCCAGGTTGATGCTGATGGGATGCAGGGCCCGGCCGCTCATATAGACCATCTGTTCGTTTTTGGGTAAATTTTGATCCTGGTTCCGGGTCTCCAGCGTGTTGGTCAATTTGATGTTGAAGTCCACGCCGGTTTTACCGGCACTTTCCATCAGCGAACGAATGAGCGCCACACCGTCGGGATATTTCAGATCATGTTCGAAGGCCAGATCGGGAACATGGGTCTTAAAGCCGAGCTTATCATTGAGAATTTCACGGACCCGTTCAGCACCCAGCAACGTCGGATTCAATTTGATGGTGGTTTGCAGTTTGCGCTCTTCGACGAAATAGCGCCCGATTTTTTCGACTTCATCCGGCGGGCAGCCGTGCATGGTGGAAACCGTGATATTATCCGACATACAATCCGGAATCTTCAGATCCTTGACCCTTGGATAAAGACCGGCCAGGCGTTCCAGCTTTTGCGCTTTTTCTTCCGAGCAATCGGCCATCCGGTCCAGAAATCTTTGCACCGTGGGGCTCTGGATGCCTTCCAGATTGTAGCCGACACTCATGTTGAATATGAAGCCTGGCTCGTCGGCGGCCCCCCAGCCAAACTTATCCTTGAGAATATGCAGTACAATCCATGCGTTGAGGTATTCATCGAAGGACTGGTCCAGCTTCAATTCCTGGGACCATTCACAATTATAACCTTCATCGGCCATGTCGATGCAGGGCTTGGCCACTTCCAGTTCATCCAGGATCTGAACGGTTTTCAATTCCATGTAACGGGCGCCCGTCAGCCAGGCCGAAATCAGGTTCTGGGAAAGCTGGGTGTGCGGGCCGGCGGCGACGCCCAGCGGAGTCTCGAGCAACTGTCCGTACCGGAGCATCCGGAAGGGATCCGTGGCTTTGGGTACATAGAACAGATCTTTATGGATGCCGAAAATCCGCCCTTGCTTTTCATCCGCCAGGATCCATTTCAGCAGGGTTTCGATATTACATACCCACATTTTGTCACCACTCATGGTTAACCTCCTGAATTCATTGTAATCGAAATCCGGGACCGCTGACCCCGGATTCTTAAGTTTGTACAGCCGCCGGCCGGCGGCCGATGTATTTTCCCCATCCTTTTTCGACCATTAGCTGTCCCCGGTCTACCACCACACGGCCCCGGACCATCGTAACGGTCGGCCAGCCGCGGACACGTCTGCCTTCAAAAGGCGAGTAGTCCGCATTTTGACGCAGGTTTTGCGGGCTGATCACTTTTTCTGCGTTGGGATCGAAAATGACCACGTCGGCATCGGCCCCCGGTGCCAGATGGCCTTTGCACGGGAAAAGCCCCATGAGCCGGGCCGGGGCTGTGGATACCACTTCCACGAAACGATTGAGCGATATGCGCTCCTTCAAAACGCCCTCGGAATGCATGAGCGGAAGCCGGGTTTCCACGCCGGGTATGCCGCCGGGGCAGCGACTAAAATCATCCCTGCCGTGGGCCAGCTTGTCGGCAAAGCTGAAGGAGCAGTGGTCGGTAGCGACCACATCGATGCTTCCCCGGCTCAGGCCTCGCCAGAGAGCCTCCGTATCCGGAGGTTTGCGCGCCGGCGGGGCCATGATGTACCGCAGCCCCCTGTGCTCCGGTTCCAGATAGCATGAATCATCCAGCAGCAGATGCTGGGGGCAGACCTCGGCATAGACCGGCAGTTTTCGGTCCCGCGCCGCTTCGATGGCTTCAAGCCCAGCGGCCGTGGACAGGTGAACCACATATATCGGTGCATCTTCGACCGCTTCGGCCATACTGATAAGCCTGTAAATGGCCTCGGCTTCACAATATGCCGGTCGGCTCAGGGGGTGATACTGCGGAGCGCCCTTGCCCTCTTCCCGGAAGCGCCGGGTGCGAAACTCAATGATGGCATGGTTTTCGGCATGAAAGGCCGTTAACAGGCCAGCGCCTTTCGCACGTTCCAGAACGCTTAGAATCTGTGGGTCTTCAAGGCGTCCTGCGTAAGTCAGATAGATTTTGGCACTGGAAACACCCTGGGCCATCAACGTCGGCAGCTCGTTCAGGATCTTCGGCGTCAGGTGCTGGATAACCCCGTGAAAACCAAAATCGACCACACAGGCATCGGCAGCCTCCTTTTGATAGGACTGAATCTGATGCATCAGGCTGCAGCCTTCGGGACCAAAAGACGGGTGCTCCACCACGCAGGTGGTGCCGCCGAATGCCGCAGCGGCCGAACCTTCGAAAAAACCGTCACCGACCTTGTGCCCGCCCACCGTCAGGTTCAGGTGCGTGTGCGCATCCACTCCCCCGGGCATGACATACAGCCCGGTGGCATCGATGACATCGGCCCCGGGACGTTCCAAAGCCGTGCCAACGCGCGCGATCACACCGTTGACGATTAACAGGTCCGCCGGAACTGTTTCCTTGGCGGTGACCATCAAACCGTTTTTTATCAGGATATCCTGCATGGGTTTTCTTCCGTAGTCACCACTCCATAAACAAGATCGGAATTTAATACACGAAATTTTTACTTGGCAAAGTTTTCACCGCAGAGTCGCAGAGAACGCAGAGTGTTGTTATTCTTTTTCGCCCTTGTTCACATCCCGCTGCTCTTTAGCGGGGCTCAGCGAAAAGGAATAGAAAAAACCCTCTGTGTACTCCGCGCCTCTAATGAGCGCAGTGAATGGGCGGTGAACCGGAACACTTGCTCAGAGCCCTCAAGATCTTGCGCAGTTATTTTTGTCGACATGCAAAACGGCCTACATCTTCTCCCAGAGCTTGCGGCCCATGGCCCTGGCGTGGGCCAGCACTTCCTTTTCGTCCACGGTGACCACCTGCCGGTTTTCGACCAGCAGCCGCCCCTGGCAGATGACGCTTTCCACATGGCGCGCTTCGATTCCGAACACAAAGTGGCCCAAGAAGTTATCCCGGGTCAGGTCGGTGGGTGCGTCGTAGTCCAGGATTACCAGGTTGTTGTCCGTGTCGCCGTCCACGCCGATGGCTTGAATATAGCGGTGAATATTGCGAAAACGATGGTAAATCGTGTCAAAGCCGATGCCCTCGGTGGCCTGCCCCACCAGGAATGCCGCCTTGGCGCTGCGCAGCATGTCGCAGTGCATGCCGTCGGTGCCGAGCATCACCTGCTTGGCGATATGGTCGTAGCCGGTAACGCCCACGTTGTTGTTCTGGTTGCTTTCCACGTTCTGCGCCACCCAGGCCCCCGACTGATGCATCAATTCCTTTTCTTTCGGCGAGAGATGAATGCAGTGCGCGAAGACGGACTTGCTAAGGTTCAGGGCGCCGACCTCGTTCAGGCGTTCCACAACCCTTTTGCCGTAAGTGGCCAGGGCCTGCTCCTGGTCGGCCCGGTCTTCGGCCACGTGTATATGCAGACCGGTCTGGTGTTTTTCCGCCAGGCTGATCGCATCTTTCAATAAGGGGTCCCCCACGGTGAATGAAGCGTGCAGCCCAACGTGTCCCGGACGACCGGAGGACAGGAAGGTGTCCGTCTCGGCCAGGCCCTGCTCGCGGACTTCGGCGCCGTCTCTGTCCGATATCTCGTAACATAACATATGGGAGATGCCAACCTGATCAAATGCCCTCGCGATGGTTTCCAGGGAATCTTTGACGGCAAAGGGCGATGCATGGTGGTCGATGACAAAAGTCACGCCATTTTTGGCGCAGTAAATGGCCGATGCCAGGGCACTGGCTTCAATCATTTCCAGGTCCAGGCGTTTGTCCAGGTGCCACCACACGTACTCGAGAATTTGAGGAAAGTTTTCCGGAATCCTGGCCGGCGCCGGCATCCCCCGGGCCAGGGTGGAGTAGATATGATGATGCCCGCAGCCGAAGGATTTTGTCACAACTTTGCCGCTGCAATCGAGGATGCGATCCCCGGGGGCCAGGGCATCCTTATTCGGAATATCTGCCGATGGGTGGATGCCGCCGCGCGGTCCCGCCTCCACGGCCAGGTTCGTGGGGCTGATCGCCAAATTCTGCCAGTCAACGAACAGGGCATCTTTCAGGTATAAAGTCATTGTTCTGTCCTTTCGCTCGCGTTTTAGTGTCACTTTCGAAGATGGTTGAACCCCCTTGCATACCAGAACATAGAGAAAAAGGTCTCACGCAAAGGCGCCCGCCTACGTACCGCTTGCGCGGAACTATGGCGCGGCAGGCCAAAGACGCAAAGAAAAATACAAAAGACAGAATTCATTGATCCAGTATCAAGGATCCAGTATCCAGCATCGTTCGACGTTTTAAATTTTATACGAAGGAACAACGCCAATAAGATTTCGGGCTGCTTCACTTTGATTTCAGCTTCGCCAGCGGCAGCGCATACCGGCGCATGCCGTCGTAGCGGCAGTAGGCATTGGCTATGGCCGGGGCCGTCGGGATGGTGCCTATTTCCCCCACCCCCTTGGCACCGAATGGTCCGGTCGGATCCGGACATTCCACGCTGATGACCTTGATCTCGGGCACATCTTTGGCCTTGGGAAGCTTTAATTTGGACATACGCTTGGAGGTCAGCTGGCCGTCTTTCAGGGGGAAATGTTCGCTCAGGGCATATCCGATACCCATGACCACGCCCCCTTCGACCTGTCCTTCGAACAGCGCCGGATTGATGACCTTGCCGGCATCATGGGCCGCATGAATGCTCTGCAGTTTTCCCGCCGCATCCAGAATGGCCAGATGCGCGGCAAAGCCGTAGGAGAAATGGCTCACGATCTCACCGACCGCGTCATGGCCGGTGGTCCAGTCCACAACATAGCGGCTGAAGTACTCCCGACCGACCAAATCCTTAAGGGACCGGTCTTGCAAATCGGCCTTTAGCTTTTGGGCTGCCGCGATGGTTGAATTGCCCAGCAGGGCGGTGCCGCGGCTGGCCGTGGTGACCCCGCCCATGGCGCCCGCGCCGGTGGAAGATTTCACTTCGACGGCTACCGAACCATCCAGATCCAGTACCTCGGACAACACCTGGCGCGCCACGGTATGAATGCCCTGACCCATTTCGGTCCACCCGTGATTGATTTCGATGCGGTCCGGCGCCACAACTTTGAGCCGGGTTTCACTGACCTCCTCCATCCCGTTTCCGATGCCGCAGTTCTTGATAGCGCAGGCCAGGCCGGCGTATTGGGCCCCGTTGAACGCATCCCTCACAGCTTCCAGACATTGACGCAGGCCCACGCCTTTTCCCAGTACCTGGCCGGTGGTGGTCATACGGCCGGTGTCCAGGGCGTTGTCGTAGCGAAATTGCCAGCGGTCAAACCCGCCCCGGGCGCACAGTTCATCCACCATGCTCTCCATGGCAAAGTTGGACTGGTTGACGCCAAATCCGCGAAAGGCGCCGGCCGGGGGATTGTTGGTATAGTAAGCGCTGGCCACCACATCCACGTTGGGGATATGGTAGGAGGCTCCGGAATGGGTCCCGGTCCGGGCTACGACTTCGCCGCCCACCGAAGCATAAGCGCCGGTGTCACCGATTATCCGCGCGCGCAGGGCGGTGAGCAATCCCTTTTCGTCACAGGCCAGCTTGTAGGCCATTTTCATTCGGTGCCGCTTGGGGTGCATGCGCATCGATTCGGCCCGGTTCAAGCGCACCTTGACCGGGCGCTGCAGGGCCATGGCGTGCAGGGCGGCATGGTGCTGAACCGTCAAATCCTCCTTGCCGCCAAACCCGCCTCCGGCTGACACGAGAACCACTTCCACTTTTTCTTCGGGCAGATCCAGCACCGAAGCGATCTGCAGACGGTCTTTGTAAATTCCCTGGCTCTGGGAATAAATTCGGACTCCCCCCGGGCCGTCAGGCAGGGCGATGCTGGCCTCGGTTTCCAGAAAGGCATGCTCCACAAAGGGGGTTTCAAATTCCCCTTCAACAACATGCACGGATCGGGCAAAAACTTCGTCCACGGCCTCGCCGCGGCGAATCACGGTCTCCTTTAACAGGTTGCCGTCGGCGTGAATCGATACCGGGCTGTCTGCGGCGACTGTCATTTCAGTCAGCGGTTCCAGGACCTCGTATTCCACCCGAATCGCCTCGACCGCCAGGCGGGCGATGGCCTCGCTTTCAGCCACCACTCCGGCCAGTACATCTCCAATGCACCGGGTCGTTTCGCCTTCAACCACCATCATGGGCCAGTCTTTGACCACGATGCCCTGATAGCGTTTGCCGGGGATATCGGATCCTGTAAACACTCGAATCACACCGTCCATATTTTGGGCGCCGGTCGTGTCGATGCGCCGGACCACGGCCCGGGGGTGTTCGCTGAATTTCAGCGCTCCGTGGCACATGCCGTCCAGTTTCATATCGTTGATGTACGGGCCGGTGCCCAATGCCTTTTCATAGCCTTCCACCTTCGGGTAGGAATGCCCGATACCGGTACGGTCCTCCCAGGGTATTTCTGCGTTTTCCCGCAGGGCCCGGGCCGCCAGTAAAATCGCCTCCACGATCTTTACGTAACCGGTGCACCGGCAGACATTGGCCCTCAGGGCTTTGACGACGTCCTCGCGGGTGGGATCGGGTGTGTTTTCCAGCAAAATTTTGGCACGCGAGACAATGCCCGGTGTACAATAGCCGCACTGTACGGCCCCTTTGGCTACAAAGGCCCGGCCCAGGGTACGTCTGACGTTTTCAGGGAAGCCTTCGATGGTCACCAGGGATTTACCGGCGACCTTTTTCATGGACGTGGAACATGCCAGGGCCGGTTTGCCCTGCAATTCGATCAGGCATGCGCCGCAGGCGGCCTGCCCCGAACAGCCGTCCTTAACCGAGGTCAGCCCTTTATCTTCGCGCAGGTAGTTTAGCAGCGACAGCTTTTCGTCACCTGAATAGGTTGTCTCCTGCCCGTTGAGCGTAAAAGTAATCATGTTAGACTCCCTTCGGTGATGATCCGACCGACACCTTGATCCCGGCCGAATCGGGGTCCATTTGGCGCTGCCTGCCCTTAAACAATGGCCAGCGCTTCGATTTCCACCAGTACGTCCTTGGGCAACCGGTCGACGGCCACGCAGGAGCGGGCCGGCGCGTTGCCATTGAAATAGGTCTGGTAGACCTCGTTAAATGCGGCGAAGTCGTTCATGTCATTCAGAAAACACGTGGTCTTGATGACATGCTCCGGCGTGGCGCCGCCCGCCGCCAGAACGGCTACGAGATTGTCCAGGACGCGGGTTGTCTGGACGCGGATATCGCCTTCTATCACCTGGCCGGTTGCCGGATCCAGGGGGATCTGACCCGAGGTGATCAGCAGGTTGCCATGTTTGACCGCCTGGCTGTAAGGGCCGATGGCGGCCGGGGCCTTGTCGGTATGAATGATCTGTTTTGTTGTCACTTTTTCCCTCTTCGGTTTTTGGGTGAACTTACAGGTTGGTTTCCCCGGATTATGCGCTCAAGATCCGGACCATGGTGTGACCAACCGGATAGATCGATCTTACAGCGTCCGGGCGCTGTCTGCTACCAGAATGGCATCCAGAGTGTCTGCCGGGTATTTGATTTTGCTCAGCAGAATCATGGCCGCGATGATATATGGTTTATAACTGGCTTCCATGTACATGGGTACCCGATAGCGATCGAACACGCTGGCTTCCACCTCGCCCTGATCACAGCTTACACCGGTGATGTCGGCCGGCAGGCAGTGCATGTACAGGGCGCTGCCCTGTTGGGTGGATGCCATCAAGGATTCGGTGCACTCCCAGCTCTTATGCTCGGCGTTTTGGGCCAGCAGTTCTTTTTCCAGGGCGTCGATACCGTCAAAGTCGCCATTGCCATAAAATTGGGTACGTTTTTCCATCGCCGAAAACGGGGCCCAGCTTTTGGGGTAGACAATGTGGGCATCGGCAAATGCCTCGCTCATGGAATTGGTCTTGCTGAACTTGCCCCCGCCTGATTCCGCATTTTTAAGCGCGACGGCCTCAACTTCCGGCATGACTTCGTATCCCCGGGGGTGTGCCAGCACGACTTCCATGCCGAACCGGGTCATCAACCCGATCACGCCCTGGGGAACCGAGAGCGGCTTGCCGTACGACGGGCTGTAGGCCCAGGTCATGGCCAACTTTTTCCCTTTGAGGTTTTCTACGCCACCGAAATGGTGAATCAAGTGGAGCATATCGGCCATTGTCTGGGTCGGGTGATCGATGTCGCACTGCAGGTTGACCAGGGTGGGACGCTGCTCTAGCACCCCTTCCTGGTGGCCCTGCTCTACGGCTTGGGAAACCTCGCGCATGTAGGCATTGCCCTTGCCGATATACATGTCATCGCGGATACCGATGACATCGGCCATAAAAGAAATCATGTTGGCCGTTTCGCGCACGGTTTCACCATGGGCCACCTGGGATTTGCCTTCGTCCAGATCCTGGACTTCCAGGCCCAGCAGGTTGCAGGCGCTGGCGAAGCTGAACCGGGTCCGGGTGGACTGGTCGCGAAACAGGGAAATGCCCAAACCGCTGTCAAATAAACGACTGGAAATATTATTCTCCCGCAGGCCGCGGAGAATATCGGCCACAAGAAATGTGGCCTGAATTTCCTGATCATTTTTTTCCCAGGTGAGTAGAAAGTCATTCATGTGCATGGCCTGGTAATCCAGTTCGGCCAGATCTTTGATTAGGCTCTTGATTCTTACGGTTTCCATTTGATTGGCTCCTTTTTTTGATAATTAAATTAATCGGGTGTGCAGGTTGGGGTGTACACAGCCTCGCCCAACAACTATTGCTAAATTGCGTAAGCTGGCGATACGAAAAGCACCGTCATCCAGGCCAAGTCCTGCGTAGCGGGGCGCGCGCCGGGATCCAGAAGAACCTGGAATTTTTTCTAAACCCTGGATTCCGGATCACACCCGTCTTTGACGGGCGCATCCGGAATGACGGCATTTTCGAATTACGACACACTCTGGTGCGCCGGAATGACTTAGAGGGTTGTAAATTTCTGTCGTTTATTTACACAACTAAATGCAATTTTTGCCGGCCCGATGTCAGTTTGCACTTCACCGGCCGCTATCGGCGGCATCACTGAACAGGCGGACAGAAACCAGTGCATCGAAAACGTGCAGGTACAGTCGCTAGGGTATGATATGGGTGCCGATACCGCTGAGCACGGCTTCTTTGATAAATTCGGGCGCGGTAATAATCACTTTCCTGCCGCCGGCTTTAATGAACTTCAATGCGGCCTGTACCTTTGGCAGCATGCTGCCGGGTGCAAAGTGACCCTGTTCGATATAGGCCTCGGCCTGGCTTACGGTCATGGTCCCGATGTCCTGTTGATCCGGCTTTCCGAAGTTCAAGGCCACCTGCTTTACCGCCGTTGAGATGATCAACAGGTCGGCGTTCAGCTGCCCGGCCAGCAGGCTGGATGCCAGGTCCTTATCGATGACCGCATCGATACCATCCAGGTCCTGGCCGTTGCGCACCACCGGTATGCCGCCGCCGCCGACGGCGACGACGTGATAGCCGTTAGCGAGCAGCGATTCAATGACCGGTTTTTCGACGATTTCGATCGGTACGGGAGACGGCACGACGCGCCGGTATCCCCGTCCGGCATCCTGGACCAGGGACCAGTCCGGGTACTCCCGGCGGATGGCCTCCAGTTGAGATTCTTCGAAAAATTCTCCCACCGGTTTGGCCGGAGAACGGAAGGCCGGATCATCCTTGTCCACGACCACCTGGGTCACAATGGTGACACTCTGTCCTGTCAGGCCCCGGGCGGCCAGCTCATTGTTCAGGGACTGCTGGATCTGGTAACCGATGGATCCCTGGGTATCGGCAACAACGTTGACCAGCGGGACCAGGTGCAGACCGGTTTCCCGGCGGGCGACTTCCGAGCGCCGCATGATGAATCCGACCTGGGGGCCGTTGCCGTGGGAAATGAGCACCTGGTATCCCTGACCGATCAGATCGACCACATGCTGCAGCGTCTCCCGGATCGCCTGGTGCTGATCCTCGACCTTCTGCAAATCTTTGCTCTTGATCAACGAATTGCCGCCGATGGCGATTAAAGCCAGTTTCGCCTGCATGAGAGATTACTCCTTCTTTTCTAAATAAATAAGCGGCAGTGCAGCATAAAAAGCGGCACAGCGCACCAGGTCGGCTTTCCAGGTTTTTTCGTTGGGTGCATGGGCTTCGGACTCTTTGCCCGGGCCAAATCCCACACAGGGAATCCCGAGCAGACCGGTGATGGAAACACCGTTGGTGGAAAAGGTCCATTTGTCGACCCGCGGGACTTGATCGAAAAGACGCCGGTAGGTATCAGCCGCCGCCTGGGTCACCTCGTGGTCTTCCGGGACAACCCAGGACGGAAAATAACAGTCCGTGGGATACACAAGTCCAGTATAAGAGGGTTTATCATAGGCATACATGGACACCTGCCCGTTGGCGTCTTTGACTGCGGGGAGATCCCTGATCTGCTGCAGAGCCAGTTCGGCGTCTTCCCCGGCGGTAAGACGGCGATCGATGGAGATTGTGCATCCGTCGGCCACGGCACATCGTGAAGGCGAGGTATAAAAAATTTCGGAAACCGTCAGCGAACCTTTGCCCAGAAAGTCATCGGTTTTCAGTCTTTGGTGCAGTTGTTCGAGCTCGCCCAGGATTTTCCCCATTTTAAAGATGGCATTGTCGCCCCGCTCGGGAGCGGACCCGTGGGCACTGACGCCTTTGACTTCGACCCTGATTTCCATCCGGCCGCGCTGGCCACGATAAATGCCGCCGTCGGTGGGTTCGGTGGATACCACGAACTCGGGTTTCAGGCCGAGTTCCTTGATAATGTACTGCCAGCACAATCCGTCGCAGTCTTCCTCCTGGACAGACCCTACCACGACCAGGGTGTAATCGCCTTCCAGGCCCATGTCCTTGATGATTTTGCCGGCGTACACCATGGAGGCCATGCCGCCTTCCTGGTCACTTGCGCCGCGCCCTCCGATCGTCTCTTCGTCCTCGTATCCCTTGTAGGGATCGAATTCCCAGTTTTCCAGGTTGCCCACGCCAACGGTGTCGATGTGGGCATCCATGGCGATGATGTGCCGGCCGTGGCCGATTGTCCCGTGCACATTGCCCATGGGATCGATCTCGGCTTTGTCAAAGCCGACTTTTTCCATTTCGGTCTTGATCCGGGACACAACCTCTTTTTCTTCGCAGCTCTCGCTGGGGATGCGAAGCATGTCCCTCAGAAATGCGGTCATCTGAGGTTTGTATTCTTCGGCCAATGCATTGATTTTTTTAAAATCCAATTGAGCCATTCTTTGTATCCTCCTGTTGAACTGAGTTCATTACGATCGTTTTGGGATTTGTGTGGATCAAGCTAAAGATTGAATTATTGAGGTAACAACAAAGCCGGGCATTTACCGTACCATAGAATTTCTCGATAGTTGACGGGATCCGTCGCCCCTTCTGTGTTAAAAAAAAGCAACTTGGAGTCTGGCCCGATATCCAGAGTCTCTTTGATCTCCTTAAAAGCGCTGTGGTTGGCCAGAAGGTCCAGCAATCCGATGCCCACCGAACCGGACTCACCAGACTCTATAGGGCTATCACCCCCAATCGGGTTAGCCAGGATGCGAATACCGTTTGCTGCCACGTAGTTATCACAACACACATAGCAACTCGGACGATCTCGTAAAATCGGCCAGCCAATACTGTTTACTTCACCGCATGCCAGTCCTGCCATGATAGTTTCATGATCGCCACCTACTGAATGGAGTTTGCCGTCACCTGCTGCTGCAGTTGCAAAGACACAGGCCACGTTATAGGGCTCCATGATAATAAAGCGCGGCGGATTGTGACGGTATTTGTTTGAAATGCAGGCGACCACCGCAGAAGCCAGTGCACCGACGCCTGCCTGCACAAAAACATGGGTGGATTCCACCCCTCTTTCTATCATCTGCTCCAAGGCCTCTTTGCACATGGTCATGTATCCCTGCATAATCCAGAGGGGGATCTCTTCATAACCATCCCAGGCGGTATCCTGCATCATATGCCAGCCGTGCTTTGCGGCCATGCTGTTGGCCAGCCGAACGGCATCGTCATAATTCAAGTCCGTTACTTCTACTGTGGCTCCATGGGAGCAAATGTTGTCAATACGAGACTGGGCAGCACCTTTGGGCATATAGATCACGGCCTTTATACCCAGTTGCTGTGCAGCCCAGGCGATGCCGCGACCATGGTTGCCGTCTGTGGCCGTAGTGAGCGTCATATCGTTGATCCGTCTTCTGAAGTCATCACTCACCAGGTGATTATAATCGGTATCTTCCAGACGAATCCCTAATTCCCTGCAGATCAGCCGGGCTACAGCATAGCTGCCTCCCAGAACCTTGAAGGCTTTAAGGTCAAACCGGGTGGACTCATCTTTCATGAATATGTCACCCACACCCCAATATTGAGCGAGCCCTTTGAGGGAGATGAGTTCCGTGGGATTATAGCCGGGGAGCTGCTTATGAAAATGGTGTACCTTGTCGGCAACTTTTTCTGTGAAATTTTTTGGAATTATCTCTTTAGTTGGTTCTTGAAAGAGGGCCTGAAAACGATATTGGGGGATTTGCTTTAACATGGAGACACCTCGTGTTTACCTTTCGCGGACTTCTTTGAGATAGCTGTAGATGGTGTAGCGTGAAACGCCCAGAACCTTGGCCAGGTAGACGACCGCACCTTTGATGGTGAACACACCGCTTTTGTCCAGTTTCTGAACGATCTGTTTTTTTTCATCCCTGTCCATCATGGACGGCACTTTGGGGTAATCGGCGAGCATGCCGTCAATGACCGACTCCATGGTTTCAGGAAAGTTCTTGGCGTAATGCTCTTTGAGCTGGTCGGCTGCACAACCGCTGGCCGCCGAACTTAAAGGATTGAATTCAGCGAATGCTTTTGAAAGGAAAATGAAGTCTCTGACATCATAATTGATGCAGAAACAGCCTTCTATTTTGCCATCATCATCCCGTACGAACATGGTGGAACACTTCAACACTTTACCCCCGTCCAGGGTGTTTTTATATCCGAGCTTATCCGGCGCATCGTCGCCGAATTCGTTCACCAGCTTGTACACCAGGTCCGTGATGGGTGCCCCCACCGTGCGGTCGGTGACATTGCCTTCCATGTGAATTACGGAATTGGAGATATCGGTAAAGTCATGAATCACGCATTCGCACCTGTCGCCTAAAATAGCGGTAATTCCCTTGGCCAGCTGTTTTAAAAATTCCAGGTTTTTTTCCTGCATAAATGACCCCCTATTGTAAAATTTTTTGTATGTCAACAAAAAAATTGTTGTATTTATAAATTAATTTATTTAAACATATCCTTATGTATTCATGCAGCCCAAAAAAGGCAATACAAAATCGTTAACACCATCTGCCTTGACCTTTGAATCGGATTAGTGGGATACACTGTGGTTAAAAGCATCATCGAAATTGTACCGGTAAACTGTCACAGGGCTCATGTGGCTTTGCATGCCTGGAGGGGAGATTGAAACTTTTGTATAAAAAAATGAGCGAACGGTTCGATGCTGGTGAACCGGTTGTGATCGCCACAGTGATCGGCAGACGGGGCTCCACACCGCGAAAGCCCGGAGCAAAAATGGTATTTTTTAAAAACGGCTCCCATGCGGGCACGGTGGGCGGCGGATCACTGGAGGCGGCCGTGCAGACACTGGCCGGTGAGCTCTGGCAGCGCGGGGGTGCCTTGATCAAAACCTTTGACCTGCACGATCGTGCCGCCGGTGGACTGGGCATGGTTTGCGGCGGGGATCAGCAGGTTTTGCTGGCGTGGTTATCGCCCGATCCTTCTCATCAGAAAGTGCTGCAAGAGCTATGTCGGCCTGAAAGTCTTGTCCGCCCGATATACCTGGCAATTCAACTCCAGGGCAGCGGGCCGGAATACGGTCAGGCCAATCTTGTCCTTTTCGACAGTCGAAATGCACAGATCGGCCTAACGCTGGACCCGGCCACCGTTGGGGAATTGCGTCAGAAATGTCACGAAAATGCATTTTACCTCTCCGAATCTTCAGACGGCACCCGCTATTTTGTGGAAAGGATCCATCCGCGTCAGACTGTCTACCTGTTCGGTGCGGGGCACGTGGCACGTCCTGTCATTGAGATTGCTTCCCTGGTCGGATTTCGAACCGTGGTGCTGGACGACCGGCAATCCTTTGCCAGCCGGGATTATTTCCCGAAGGCGGACGAGTTGATCGTTTTGCAGGATTTTAAGCACGCCCTTGAAAGCCTTTCCCTGCCGGATGATGCCTTCGTGGTCATTATGACCCGGGGTCACGACTTTGACCAGAGTATCCTGGAGCAGGTTCTGGAAACTTCTGCTGGTTACATCGGGATGATCGGCAGCCGGGCCAAGGTCGCCCATTGTTTTAGAGCGTTAAGAGATAATGGCATCAGCCTGGATCAACTGGACCGGGTACATGCGCCGATCGGCCTGGATATCGGCTCCGAGACGCCCGCGGAAATTGCCGTGAGTATTGTGGCTCAGTTGATCCAGGTCCGCGCGCAGGCTAAGTACACACATTCGTAAATATGGTGACGTACTTATTCACCACAGAGAACACAGAGTTCACAGAGCAATAAATTATACGCTTTTCTCTGTGCTCTCTTCCTGCCGGGGCAAAGCTTCAGCGACGACTGGTGTCCTCTGTGGTTTTGAAATCGGTGACCACAAAATACGTCACCGAATTTATAAAATCATGCACTAAGGTATCATGAAATTGCGTATTGCCGCGGTTATAGCGGCTGCGGGGCTATCTTCCCGGATGGGCCGCTTTAAACCCTTGCTGCCATTCGGTGAGCGCACAGCCGTAGAGATGGTGACCGAAGCCTTTGTCAAAGGTCGCGTTGCTCCGGTCATTGTCGTGGGCGGGCACCGCTTCGGCGACCTGGAAAAGGTCGTGTCGGGCACCGTGGCCAAGTGTACCTATAACCCCGATTACCGGCAGGGGATGCTTTCTTCTTTCAAACGCGGTTTTGGCACCCTGCCGGGCAGGATCCATGCTGTTTTCGCTCATCCGGTGGATATACCGCTCATCTCGCCGCAGATCGTCCGGCGCATGCTGAAGGCCTTTGAAAATCGTCCCGATGCCGGTATTTATCCGTGCTATAAAGGCCGGCCGGGACGCCCGGTTCTGATCCCCGGGGACCTGTTGGGGGATATACCGGCGTCCGGGGCTAAGGGCGGGTTGCGGGTTGTGCTGAAGGCGCACGCGGATCGGTTTCAATTTGTTGAGGTAAATCATCCGGGCATCCTCTGGGACATGGACGAGATGGCGGACTATCGACGCCTGAAAACGATCCATGCAAAGAAATTGGTGGCCTGATATTTCAGGCCACCAATTTTTTTCTGAGGTTGTATCTTTTCTGGGCGGACAGCACTATTTTGCGCATCCGAATGGAAGCCGGGGTGACTTCGACCAGTTCGTCTGCCCGGATAAAGCTGATGGACTGCTCAAGGGTAATCGGTTTGATCGGGGACAGGATGACGTTTTCGTCCTTGCCGGCAGCCCGCATGTTGCTCAGTTTCTTCTCCTTGCAGGGATTTACGTTGATATCCTGACTGCGGTTGTGCTCGCCGATAATCATCCCCTCGTAAACCGGATCGTTTGGAACCACAAACAGCCGACCGCGGGGCTCCAGGTTAAACAGGGCGTACGGGACGGCGCTGCCGGTGCGATCGGCCACGAGGGACCCGGTAAAACGGCTGGGGGCGTCTCCCCGGTATTCTCCGTATCCATCAAACAAAGAATTCATGATACCGGTGCCGCGGGTATCGGTTAAAAACTCGTCCCGGTAGCCGATCAGGGCCCGGGCCGGCACGGAAAAATCAATGCGCACCCGGCCTTTGCCGTTGTTGACCAGATTGACCAGTTTACCCTTGCGCAGCGATATTTTCTCCGTCACTACACCCAGGAATTGGTCTTCGCAGTCAACCAGCAGCCGTTCCATGGGTTCCAGTTTTTGCCCCTGTTCGTAACGAAAAATCACCTCCGGCCGCCCCACACAAAATTCAAATCCCTCGCGCCGCATGGTCTCGATAAGGATGGCCAGCTGAAATTCTCCCCGGCCTTTGACCAGCATACTGTCACGGTCTTCGCCGGGTTCGACCTGGATGGCCACGTTGATGCGTGCCTCTTTCAACAGGCGCTCCCGGATTCGGCTGGATTGAACGTACTTGCCTTCTTTTCCGCCAAACGGCGAATTGTTCACACAAAACTTCATCGACACCGTCGGTTCATCAACACTGATCCGGGGCAGGGGCTGCGGATTTTGCTCCGTGCAGATCGTATCGCCGATCTTTACTTCTTCCAGGCCTGCCAGGACTACGATATCCCCGGGCTGCACTTCGTCGACTTCTTTCAACTGCATTCCTTCGTAAACCTGTAGTTTGGAGATTTTAAGCGGCAGGTTTTCGCGGTTTTCACTCATGCAAACCAGTCTGTCTTTGGAACGCGCCCGGCCGTTGAAAATTTTGCCGACTGCAAGCCGACCGACGTAGTCCGAGTAGCCCAGATCCGAGACCAGCATCTGAAACGGCGCTGCGGGATCGTGCGACGGACCGGGGATTTCAGCGATGATCGTATCCAGGAGCACGTGCAGGTTTTCTTCTTTATCATCCAGTTCCCTCTTGGCCACGCCATCCCGGCCAACCGCATACAGGAGGGGAAATTCGAGTTGGTCGTCACTGGCGTCCAGGTCGATTAAAAGATCATAGATTTCATCCAGAACTGCCTCTGCGCGGGCGTCCTGGCGATCGATCTTGTTGATCACCACGATGATTTTCAGTCCGGCCGCCAGCGCTTTGTTGAGTACGAAGCGGGTCTGCGGCAACGGGCCTTCGGATGCATCGACCAGCAGGATCGCTCCGTCAACCATCGACAGGGCGCGTTCCACTTCGCCACCGAAATCGGCATGGCCGGGCGTGTCGATGATGTTGATGCGAATCCCCTTCCAGACGACCGAACAGTTCTTGGCCGCAATGGTGATGCCGCGCTCTTTTTCCAGATCCATGGTGTCCATAAGACGTTCGTCCATCTCGCGATCGGCTCTGAAAACACCGCTCTGATGGAACATGGCATCCACCAGGGTTGTCTTGCCATGGTCGACGTGGGCAATGATGGCGATGTTTCGCAGGCTTTCGTTGGTCTGTTTTTTCAACATGGAAAACACATTCTCCACTGTTATTTATGGGTATTCCGTCACCGGGAGTGCCGGAACGCGCACTATAACCATCAGGGCACAAATTACAAGCCTTTTCTGAGCCATATAACTGAGCAGTCGGGGAGTTTTCGGATAGAAAGCCCGTCATTCCTGCGCTATCCAGGAGCGTCTGGTCATCGCCTGGATGAGACGAAAAGAACGGCCCTTGAAGTTTTTCCGAAATGAATCCGCAGTCGGCGAGGAAATCAGCTACTTTGAAGGCTGCCGCTGATTGCATGAAATGCCATTGATATTTAGGCAGACGAAATCCGTGATCGGCAAAGAAATCACCTCTTGCGAAAGCTGCTGATCCAACAACATTGAAATGGTCAACCCATATCTTTGATCCGGATCTTTGTCGCCGATATCCAGGCGATGCCTACCTACCGAAGGTCGAACCGACCGTTAAACGGTCAATTGAGTTTATCTCACAAAGCGCTAAAGTTGGGATCATTTGCCATGCTGGTTACTCGTCAGTGGTGCTGAAAAAATTGACAATCCAATTTAACCAGATTTCAGGCTGAATCTTTTTCTGAAGACTGATAACTGCATCATTGACCATATATTCGCCAATTTGTCCGATTCTGGATCTGTAAAACGCTGCCGCGAGTGCCTTATCAGCCTCGGGGTGACCTTGAATACCCAAAACGAGATTGTTGATGGAATACATGAAATAGCGGCAGTGGGAGTTGCTTCCCAAAACGGTTGCGCCAGAATGACATCTTTGGCATGTTTAAATGTCAGTCAAATAGAGATCTTCTTACAATATGTGATGGATCCATTCGATAACACTAGCTGCCATTGGATTGGCGGAGCTGTCAATAATAAAGTAAACGTTTGCAAGATATTTCGGCATTCGATTTTTGGGTTAAACATAGGTTTTTTGGTTTCCGTGGCGGGAGCAAGATGCCGGCAGATCCACAAAACGGACGCCATCCTCTTATTTGAGACGGTAGAGCAAAAATGGCCTTCGCCTTTGCGCACCCTGGTCTTTGCCGATCGCCAATTTTAGATCGCGCCTTAAAACCGATATCGGCCAGCATTCTGTGGCAGTAAAAGGCAGGTTGAAACAGGATATTGTAAACATTTACATAAAAAGCTTGATTTGATTGTAAACGTTTCCTATATATTGATATTGCCAGCCGTGAAAAGTCAGCATGAGTGGTTACCATTTGCGACGGCTATAATGGTCTGCTTTGAATTTCCCTGCCGGACTGCAGCTTCCGGCAATATTTGTCACAAGGGTTGATTAATAAGACATGGCCCCAACGATCAAGGACATCGCCGAAGAGACGGGTTTTTCTTTTGCCACCGTTTCGCGCGCATTGAATAACAAGTACGGCGTTAAGCCCGATACCCGCGATCGGATCATTGCGGCCGCCCGGGCCAGCGGATATACGCCCAACGGCGTTGCCCGGGGCCTGGTTAAAAAGCAGACCCACTCCATCGGCCTGATTATTCCGGATATCAGCAACCCTTTTTTCCCCCGGGTCGCCCGGGGGGTTGAAGACGGCGCCAGGGAAAAGGGCTACAATGTTTTTTTATGCAACACAAACTATGACAGTGCCCAGGAGGCCCATTATTTAAAGTTGCTGGTGGAAAAACGGGTGGACGGGATCATTCTGGCATCCGGCTTTCAGGAATCCGCTCCGCAGGATACCGAACCAGTGGGTGCCATGCCCATCGTGTCGCTGTGTACGCGTTTTGAAAATGTCCAAAACAGTTTTGTGGTGATCGATAACGAACGCGGCGGGTTTATTGCCACCAGGCATTTGATTGAACAGGGCTACGCCACCATCGGCTTTATCGGATACAAAGGTGACGGATTTGCCGAAGGTCAGCGTTACCGGGGCTACCGGCAGGCCCTGGAGAAATTCAATCTCCCCACTGACGACCGCTTCGTGTTTGCCGGCGACCTGAAAATGGAAACCGGTCATAAGATCATCAAACGCATCATTGCCGCTCAGGCCACCCCCCAGGCGTTCTTTGTCGAAAACGATCTGATGGCGCTGGGCGTTATTCACGGCATCAAAGAATCGGGGCTTCGGGTTCCCGATGACATTGCCGTGGTCGGGTTCGATGACATCACTTTGGCCGCTTTCCCCGAAATCGGTCTGACCACCGTTCGCCAACCCAAATACGAAATGGGCAGACTGGCGGCCGACATTCTGGTGGATCTTATTATGACCGGCACCCTGGTGCCCAAAAGACATATCTTGGAACCGGAATTGATCGTACGCACCAGCAGCGTAAAACCCAAGGGATAAGAATTTCTACCAAAATTGGAAACGTTTACAATAATGAATGGAGGAGACACTATGGAAGGCACAATTCAAGCAGTAAGACTTCACGCGGATTGGGTGCCCAAACCGGATTTTGTTCTGGGTGCCAAAGACATCGATGGCCGCCAAACCTATTTGGGCAGCAAGGTCTGGCGCAATCCGGCGCTGAAAATCGAGAAGGTCGACATTCCCCGCCCCGGACCCGGAGAAGTGCTGATTCAGGTGAAAGCCTGTGGTATTTGCGGCAGTGATGTCCACATGGCCCAGTCCGACGATGAAAAATACATCTGGTATCCGGGTTTGACCGGATTTCCGTGTACGTTGGGCCACGAACTTTCGGGCATCGTGGTGGAAGCCGGCCCCGGCGCCACCGATAAAAATACCAATAAGCCTTTTAAAGGCGGCGAATGGGTGTGTGCCGAAGAGATGCTGTGGTGCGGTTCCTGCAAACCTTGCGCGGATGGGTGGCCCAACCATTGTGAACGCCTGGATGAGATTGGCTTTAATGTGGACGGTGCTTTTGCACCTTATATTGCATTACCCGACCGCTGCTTGTGGAGCCTCGATCCTCTGAAAGGGCGCTACCAGGAAGATGAGGTGTTTAAACTGGGCAGCCTGGTGGAACCGACCAGCGTTGCCTACAATGCGGTCATCGAACGGGGTGGCGGCATTCGTCCGGGTGATAATGTGGTGATTTGCGGCGGTGGTCCGGTGGGTCTGGCAGCCTGTGCGGTCCTGAAACGCCAGGGCGCGGCCCGGGTAATTCTTTCGGAACCCGAACCCGGGCGGGCCGAACTGGGCCGTACCCTGGGTGCCGATGATGTAATCAATCCGCTGGAGGATGATTTTGCTAAAAAGGTCCTCGAGCTGACCGGCGGCATGGGCGCGTCGATTTTCCTGGAGGCCACCGGGCTTCCCACCGTGGTTTACCCCCAAATCGAAAAAGTGATCTGGGAAGGCCGGACGTTGAACAGCACTATCGTCGTGGTCGCCCGCGCCGATGCCAAAATGCCGGTGACCGGTGAGGTATTGCAGGTTCGCCGGGCTCGCATCGTGGGCTCCCAGGGCCATTCGGGCCACGGTACGTTTCCGCGGGTGATTCAATCCATGGCCGCCGGGATGAATATGTTGCCGATGATTACCAAAGAGATCCGCCTGGCGGAGGTACCGGACCATATCGTGATGCTGCGGACCGATCGTAAAGAGGCCAAGATAACCTGCTTGATGTAACGGCCGCAGCGACCAACGCTTCGGGCGGTCCGCCAGGGACCGCCCGGCTCATCAGCCGGCATATCTGGCCAATCTGAAACTACCCTGATGGAAACTATGAAACATGCGTAGTCGCCCGATTGCGATTTTTTAAATTTATCTAATTCGTGGTTATTTACAAACCAACGAACACATGGAGGACAGCAAATGAACGATCAACATTGGCTCACAACGGACTTTCCCAATATTATTTTTGAAAACAACACCGTCGGACTTTTAAAAAAGGAGATCTGGGATGCGTCGGAAGAAAAGATTGATGCGATCCTGGCCGATTACGATATTCCGTCACCCTCTGAACTCGGCCAGGCCGGCAGTTATATCCAGAACACAGCGCGAGTCAAATGCATCGAGAAGCGCAGAAAAAATGACATCCTGTTTTTGCCCATCGGTTGTACCGAGAACCACGGTCGACATGCCAACACCGGCCTGGACACCTTCATGGTCACCCAGATTTTAGAAGGCCTGCGCCGGTACACGGCCAAACAAGGGCATGAGGTCAACCTGGCGTTCACCCCATTAAATTACGGCGGTCATCCCTATCATCACATGGGCATGCCCGGAACGGTGATCATCCCCAAGGAAGTCGTGGAAGAAATGGTCATCTATACCCTGCTGGGCCTGTGGAACGACGGCTACCGCAAAATCATTATGATCAACAACCACGGGCATTTGTGGATGCTGGAGTCGGCCATACAGGAATTTATGAAGCGTTTCCAACTGCCGGGTATCTTCCAGATTCTGGATTGGCATCGGGCGATTCGAGAATTCTTCACCCCGGTTAATCGCAGCGGCAGCTTAAGCACCAACTTTATCCACGCCGATGAAAGTGAAACCTCGGTGGCCGAACTGCTCTTTCCGGAGATGATCGATATGAGCGTGGTCGAAGATGCCGAAGGCCAAACTTTCTTGCCTGAAGGCCATTTTGATACCTCGGTGGATCCCTTTCGACGTCCCCATCGCTGGTCGGAAGGTGAAGGCCATTTTGCCATCGAACGTCGCGCCACGCCCGAAGGGGTGGTGGGCCAACCGAGTCTGGGCACCGCTGCCAAGGCCAAACGTCCCATCGCGGCAATCCTGACATACCTGACCCTGCTCCACGATCAAATTTTAGAGGCTTTCCCGGCCGGTACGGTACCGCCACCGGAAAAGGTCACCCTGCGGGATCCGGAAGAGCTCGCGCCGTTCCTGAAAGAGCCTTTCAGTGAAGGCTGGAAATCAGTCTATGAACTGCCCGCTTGCGGACCGTTTCATAAAGGGTAGCAACAGACTGCGGCGGCCAACGCGGTGACGATATGGACGCAGGGTTCGATCTAAAACCGATTCGCTGTCCGGATCGACAAGTCCCCCCGCTTTAATCAGGGGATTTGTGTTGTGTCCCACAAGTATCTTGGGTATTGAGATTTGTCATTTGGAATTTAAGCAGTCCCGATGATGACTAGAATTAGCGAAAGTCCCCGGTTTGCGTTTAACAAGCTATTTCTGGGACACACCGCGGGGACACCCACGCAGACTGGATCGAGCTGGTTTTTGAACGCAGATAAGGACATCGCCGTCAGAAGTGTCATCAAAACCAGCATCCCCCTGGAAAAACTAAAAAACAGGGGCCGAAAATTTACTTCCCATACCGGCCAACAGGGCAATCCCCACGATAACCCTTACCTTACCGGCCGTTGCCCTTACCGCACGATCATTGTGACCATCCCATATGCGGTGGTGGTGCGCTGCATTACCGTGCAGGGCGTGACGATCGCTTATCTCCGCTCCCGGCGGGTAAACGATCCGGATTCGCTTTGTGAATGGTTCGCAGCAAGCTTGACAACCCATCCTTTTATAGCAATACTGCGGAGTCCAACCCTAAATGAGCGTAAACAAAATGAGAGCGTGTGTAAACAATTGAATTCATTATTTTTTATCAGTATGTATAATATATAAAACGCTAGAATCAGTGAATTACAAAAAGTTTAAAAACCACCCCATTTTGTTTACCCTTCGGGAAAGCCGATGGCACCCCATCTTCCGCGTTGCCAAGGGCTCGCAGTAGTATACTACGGCTTCGACCTTGGACGCCTTGAAGCTGAAGCACCCTCGACTTTCGCTCAATTATGGTCCCAAAGAACATTTTCCATTTGAAGCAGTCTAAATATCAACGCGTTTATTGAGAATTATTAGATTCTGTACAAATAACCAATTCCGTTCAATGGGCAGACAAATGAAGCGTAACGATAAGAATGTTAACGATTTGGAAACAGCGCCGGCACCCGCTCCGCTATACCGGAGCCGATGGCTGCGCACGTTGAATGTGACCGATGCGCCTTCGCATACGGACGGTCCCCACTGCGGATCCATCGGCCATGTTGTCCCATTTCCGGAGAGTTGCCGATTGGCGCAAAAATTCGGATTCGACGCCGTCAATGCGGATCGGTCCTACTTGAAAAACCAGGGCCCCGTAGAGGTGGCCAGCGTATTGAAACAGCACAACCTCAAACCGGCGGCATTTGCTTTTTCGGCGGCATTCAATCAATGTCATACCGACTCGGAGTTTGAGCAAAGCCTTGAAGTGTTCGAGCAGGATTTAGCGTTAGGCCGTGAAGCGGGTTTCAAACTTTGCGTGGGATATGTGCAGCCATCCTCCGATACGTTAAACTATTATGCTCACTTCGCGCTTCTATGCGAACGCTTAAATCGCATAAAAGCGCTGCTGGAAATATATGGGGTGCGCCTCGGATTGGAATTTATCGGGCCCACGACGATGCGGCTGGCTCGAAAATTTGATTTCATTCACACCATCGACGGCCTCAGGGGGCTGATCGCCGCCGCGGACGCCCAAAACTGCGTCGGTTTCAAACTGGATGCCATGCACTGGCATACCAGTGGTGCCGGTATTTTGGATATTGAAAAACTTTTGCCCGCTGAAGTTGTCTATGTGGAGATCAATGACGGCCTGAAAGGGGATTACCACCGGTTCACGCTACCCGAATTTGAACGGGAACTGCCGGGTGCCACCGGTACGATCGATATCGCCGGAATGCTCAGAACACTAGATGCGTCAGGGTTCGATGGACCGGTCGTCGTAGAACCATGGAACGCGCAGCTTCGAGAAATGAATCTTTCAGTTGCCGTCGCGAAGGTGAAAAAAGCGCTGGATCTCAGTCTGAAAAACGCCGGCATAGACCTTTAATGTAGTAGTTGCCAAAAATATGTTCCGTTTAGATAGACCCTACGCCAGTTGAAAAGCAAGCCGGAACAATTATGGAAAAAGTTCGGATTTCGAAGTTCGGAGTGCGGAGCCCGCCCTGGTGCTCAGGCGAAAAACGGGGTATTTATGTCAAGATTATTTTCAATGCTCAGATAATTCGAGATTCGATCTGTACCCAGTTCTGGGCCAGGGTTGTGGAAGCGCTAGCGCGCTGTCAAATATTGGTAACTTGAAACTTGAAATTTGAAATCAGGGAAAGGAATCCTATCTTTTTTTGATTTCGCTCTGAGCTGCGATCGATCAGATGAATGCCATCGGGATGGTCCGCACATTCTCAGGGCAGTTTTTTTCTAATGATAAAGAACTTTTAGAGCGTTTGGAGGATTAGACCTTATCAACAATCCACACAAAGCTCAAAAAACTAGCCATATCGGAACGTTATTCTGACAAACGCTCTATACATAGGAAAAAACCAGGGGTCAGACCTGACCTTCAACGATGACCGGTTAATCGTGGTGAGACACCCCGACCCCTGAAATATCTGCGACGCCGGGGCGTTTTTCAGCCACGTCTTGCCTACAGCGGCTTAGCGCCTGAAACACCCCACCCCCCCGAATCGCTACCTGTTTTTTGTACGACTTCTTAAATTCGTATGAACTTTCGTCATTATTGCTTGTTCACACTTCTTTTTAATTTTCAGGCAATATTCAGGTATAAAACCCCGCTGCTATTCTACACCTCACTGCCAAGTTCGGCCGAAAGATCTTCCAGTTCTTTGCCGCCGGCCATCAAGGTTTGCAGCTCGTCAATGGAAATCTCCCCTTTGGCATACGTACCCAGCGTCTTACCGCGGTTGAGAACCGTATAACGGTCGCCGACCGCATAAGCATGGCGGACATTATGGGTGATAAAGATAACGCCCAAACCCTTTTGTTTGATGGCGTGGGTGTACTTTAACACCGTGGATGTCTGCCGGACGCCAAGTGCGGAGGTCGGCTCGTCGAGAATAAGGATCTTGGCGCCAAAATAAACCGCCCGGGCGATGGCCACCGTCTGGCGTTCACCCCCTGAAAGCGTTCCTACGGCCTGTTCCGGGTCACGAATATCGATACCGATTTTTGTCATTTCGCGCCGGGTGACCTCATTGGCAAACTTGAATTTGATCACCCGCAGGGGTCCCCAGCGACGGACCGGTTCGCGCCCCATAAAAAAATTGCGCGTGATCGAGGTGAGGGGAATCATGGCCAGATCCTGATACACCGTTGCGATACCCATTTTTTGGGCATCGCGCGGACTTTCAAAATCAACCAGTTTGCCATCAATGCGGATTTCGCCCCGGGTGGGCTTATGAACGCCTGAAAGGGTTTTGATCAGGGTCGATTTGCCGGCGCCGTTATCGCCCAATAAACATAAAACCTCACCGGCATTGACGGTTATGGAAACCCCGGACAGGGCGATGACTTTGCCGAAATGCTTGGCCAGGTCGGTAACCTCGACTAAAGGTGTTGATTGCATCACGCTACCTCTCTCCAGTAATCATCCGTCTGATGTAGCTGTTAAAGATGACGGCAATCAGCAGGATTACGCCTAAAAACACCCGAAACAGCGACGATTCAACGCCTGCAAAATAAAGGCCCTGCTGCACCACCCCGAAAATAAGCGCCCCTAAAGCGGCGCCGACCACCGAACCATAGCCGCCGGTGAGCAAAGCCCCACCGATAACGACCGAAATGATGGCTTCAAATTCTTTCAATAGCCCGCGGTCGGCCGCGGCTGAACCAAACTCCATAACCTGGCAGGTGGCAAATATGGTGGCACAAAAGGCCGTAAACATAAAAAGGGTAATTTTGACCCGGGCTACCGGGACGCCTACATAGCGTGCGGCCTGGGCATCCCCCCCGGAAGCAAATATCCAGTTGCCGAATCGTGTGCGCTGCAAAATGAAATGCCCAACCACAATCAAAATCAGGGCCCAGATGATCAGGGCGGGAATCCCTTTCACGAGCGGGGTGCCATCGGCATAGGTCTCCAAAAGGCCGACTTTAGCCAGCCACCTGAAGAAGCCGTCGCCCACCGTTCCGCCGAAAAGCGGCGCCAGCCAATCACCGGCGGCTACTTTTTTGACGCCGCCGATAATGGTTTTGCGGGTGAAAAGAATGGAAAGCCAGATGGTGACGCCCCGCAGGATATAAAGAAATGCCAGGGTAACAATGAAGGACGGCAGGCCGGTGCGAATGACAATAAAACCGTTCAGCCAGCCAAGGGCAAGGGCGCAGGCAAAGGTAAATAAAATACTCAGCCATACCGGCCACCCGAAATGCACCGATGTTATGGCGATGATGATTCCCGCAAAGCCAATCATCGATCCCACCGACAGGTCAAATTCACCGGCGATCATCAGCAGACAGGCGCCCACGGCAATGATCATGAATTGCGCCGATACGGTCGACCAGGTCAATATCCCATCAGCGGCAAACATGCCCGAATCGCGGGCAATCAGCGAAAATAAGACAAATACCAGAATGCTTCCGCAGATGGCGCCAAGCTCGGGCCGAATCAGCGCCTGGCGCCACGGTGATATCCGTTTAACGCGTTCATCACTTTTATTGGGATCGGTATCTTCAGAAGGGGATGTGGGTTCCTGTGCCTGGGAAAGCTCGACTTCGGACATAATTTCCTCCCGGACCTGCGACGCGATGGCAACCATTGAATTGATGCGTGGGGTCAGTCGGAATGCCCATAGCGCCTTTTGACGCGCATCAAGCCATTGGCTCTGTTTGTCATCAAAAAAACCCGTTTGGCGCTCGAATCCTATACGGGGCGCCCTCAGGCGGCACTGCCACCTGTTCGCAGGTCGTTGATAGGGCAAAAAGGCAGGGCAGTGAGCAAAGATTGTCCGTTTTGTAAACACCCCCTGCCTGTGTTTTACTTTTTATCGATACTCACCGGCATATTTTTCAACCAGTTCGATATTGGCCTTGGTCACAAATCCCGGGCCGGAGTTGATATTATTGCCCGGCAAAACACCGTAGCGATTCAGGTTGGTCAGGATCACCACCGGTAAATATCCCTGCAAATAGGGTTGCTGGTCAATGGCAAAAGCGATCGTATTGTCTTTGATGGCAGCGGCGATTTCACCTGAAAGATCGAATGTACCGAAGTACAGCTTGCCCTTTAGCTTCATTGTCTCGAGAGCGGCGATCGTTGGATGGGCCGAGTTGGGGCCCAGGGTTATGATTGCCTGGGTATCCGGGTTGGCGCGCAGGTAAGCGATCACCTTATTTTTGATTTCACCCGGATCGATACCCGAGTCGATCATCTGTTTGCCCAGCTTTACGCCGATGCCGTCAGCATAGCCCTGGCAGCGTTCCACCGACGCCGGATTGGTCATATAGTGGTTGACACACAGAAACTTTTTAACCCCCTGTGCTTTGGCGCGCATTCCAGCCCCTTTGCCGGCAGCGTATTCCGGCTGCCCGATGTGCAGCAGGGCGCCCAGTTTGGCCGATTGTTCCTGGGTACCCGAGTTAATCGTAATCACCGGAATCCCTTTTTTTACCGCTTTATTGATGGGTCCTTCAAGTACATCATAGTCAGCAATCGTAACGATCAGACCATTCGGACTGGACGCCACGGCCTGCTCGACGATGCGGGCCATATCGGCCAGATCACCCGTTGCCGGATTGCGATATTCCACCGTAACATCCATCTGCTCGCCGGCTATCTTAATGGCATTTTTAATCGTGTTCCACCATGAATCTGAATCGGGGGCATGGCTTACAAGGACAAATCTCTCACCGGCGGCACACACCACATCTCCGGCGCCCGACAGGCCCAATGCCATCATCATCACCAGGACAACCACAATAAATTTTTTCATTGTAAACATGGGGATGCTCCTTTCTTTTGATAGGTAGACAGATAGGGGGATAGCGGTACCGATATTCAACTTTTACCTACCCGCTGTATCCAAACATGTCAAATTAATCCTTCAGAAAGGTTAACCTTTATCCGTTTATTTTCACGACCTTTCCTTCTTTGACCGCCTCGGTGGCCCTTATGGCCCATTGCACGGCCTTGTACCCGTCTTCAAGCGTGACTTTGGGGAGTGTTCCCTGCTGGATGCAGTCGGCAAAGGCCTGCAGTTCGGCCCGGTAAGTGGGTTGCCAGTATTCATAGAACCATTCGCTGCACTGGCGCGAGACACCCTTTGCGTTCATCCAGACAACGCGGTCTTTGAAAGATTCGGCACCCACGGAGATACACCCTTTGGTTCCAAAAACCTCCATGGGCGCGTGGTACCCATAGGCGCTGTTACGGCTGGCCGTGAGAAGGACCATGGTGTTGTTTTTGAATTTCATCAAAATGGCCGTATTGTCCATGTCGCCGCAGGCTTTGAGACCCTCGTAGGCATACACGCCGCCAGCGCCGTATATAGTGTCGGCCTCCGAGCCGGTAAACCACCTGGCCGTGTCGTAGTCGTGGGTCATCATATCGGCGATGAAGCCACCGCTGGTGGGGCTGAACTTGACGATAAATTCCTCGATTCCGGCCTGGTCCCTGGATTCGATCCGCAGCAGGATAATGTCGCCCACGTAACCCTGGTCGATCTTGTCTTTGGCGGCACACAGATCGGTGTCGTAGCGGTGATTGTATCCCACCTGCACAACCATGCCCGGGTTTGACCGCGCCGCATTTTTGATGGCGTCGATTTCCGCCATGGACATGCCCAGGGGCTTTTCGGTGAACACGTACTTTCTGCCGGCTTCGGCGGCCGCGCAGATCATCTCGCAGTGGGTTTGGGAATTGGTGGCGATGACAATGCCGTCCAGATCGTCATTGTCGATGATCTTGCGGTAGTCGTCGGTCACCCAATCGGGAGACAACGCCTTCGACCCCTTTTCCAACTCCGCGGGCACCACACTGCATATGGCTGCCAGGTCCGCATTTGTGATATGGAAGTGGATGTTTTTGGCATGCTCCGTCCCCAACCGGCCGAGCCCGATAATTCCCAGTTTCACATTTTTCATATTGGCCCTCCTAAAGGGGCACCCGGGTTTTCAATGCATTTCCCGACCACCGGACACATTGAGCGTGCTGCCGGTGATAAACTCGGCTTCGTCCGAAGCCAGAAAGATGACGGCCCGGGCGACATCCACCGGTTGTGCGATTCTTCCCAGGGGCGTTGGATTGATAAAAAATTCCTGCAGAAAATCTTCAGGGCCATCCCTTCAGGCAAAATTAAATGCTTCATCCTTGGCAAAGGCCACCACCTCGTCCATGGTCGGCATGGAACTGGAGCAGCCATGGCGTGTGACCACGATGGCGCCGCAGGCATTGCCGAGCCGCGCCGCTTTGTTGACATCCCATCCGCGGATGATGCCGCAAATGAATCCGGCGGCAAAGGCATCGCCGGCCCCCAGGATGTTGTGGATCTTCACCGGAAATCCCGGCACTGTGCTTACGACACCGCCTTTTTCATAAACCCGGCAACCGTGTTGCCCCAGCTTGACCACTACCACCTCGGGTCCGCTGTCCATCAGAACCAGGGCATTGGCCCCGGTGTCACCGTCAACCCGGGTGTCGGACACCTGGCTGTGGCTCAGGCCCACGTCACTGGATTCGATCCGCATCACGGCATTGATCTCGTCTTCGGTTCCGATGACGATATCCAACAATGGGACCAGGGAACGGATGGCGGATCCAAAATAACGTACATCGGGCCACTGATCTGCCCGGAAATCGATATCCAAAATTACTTTGGCGCCGCCCCGGCGGGCCTTTTCCACCGCGTACAGGGTGGCGCTGCGGCTGGTTTCCCGGCTCAGGTTGGTGCCGGTCACCACAAAAACAGCGGTCTCATCCAGGGGCACGGCGGCGGCGTCATCGATGGACAGGGCGTTGTCGGCGCAATTGTCCCGATAATAAACCAGGGGGAATTTATCCGGCGGTTCGATCCCCAGGATGACGCAGCTGGTTCTGCGGCCCGGTTTGGTAGGGATATAACGCGTATCGACCTTTTCTTGGGTCAAAAAGTTCAACACAAAGTCGCCCACCGGATCTTCACCCACCGCTGTGAGTAAGGCGGTTTTTAGCCCCAGTTTACTGGTACCCACGGCGATGTTGGTTGGCGAGCCGCCCACGTAGGCGTTAAAGCTTTTAATCTCTGGAAAAGAGACACCTGGATCGTTACTGTAAAGATCCATGCACGATCGGCCCATACAGATGCAATCGTATTGTTGCTCAGCTTTGATATTAATGCGGGACATGGTGTTTTCCGGCTCCTGTTATTTTAAAGTTTACTGCGGCAGTACAGACCTTCGGAAAAGTTCTGAATCGTAATGAAAGTACTTTATCGAACCTACAGGGCTAAAAAAATGGTGACGCTCGGGCACCGGTGGCACTGCCCAGCATGTTGATCCAACAGACCACCCGATTCTGAATCGCCGGATTCCCCTGTGCGTCGATCTTGCCGGGGTCGTATTCATAGCGGTGGGCACTGATATAATCAAAGGTGGTATCGATCAAAGCTTTTTTCAGATCCCTATCGATAGTCAGTTTGGCGATCGCCGCGATTTTTTCACGCGCCGGGAACCGTACATAGGGCTTGTTGTTGCGGGCGCGGGAAGCCGTCATCGGCGATACATCGACTAGCTTGGTGATTTCTTTGATGGTGGGAGTCTTCTTTTTCATAAGCAGGGTCGTTCACTTAACGGCTTGTCTTACGACAGATCACTTGAATACATTGTTAACGCTATCATTAAAACGCCCAAAAGTGGCGCCGGAAACATTAGAGTTTCTTCATGGTGAGCGCTCAGGTCACAGACAGGACACAACCAGCGTTCGATTAGATCCCTATTCGTTGGTAATCTTAGACCAAGCGTCAGTAAGGTGGTGAAAGTTATCAGCGTGAAACGACAATGTTAGCGTTAGCATTGCACAGGTCGTCAGAATCTTGTCAAGAACTTTTTATCAAATAGTTTGCTTGTCCTGAATCCCCCCTTTCCACGTCCGTTCGTCAGGGCCGAGCGATTGCTTCAATGGAAGAAAACTTGGATACCAATGGCGCAGTAGGCTCGAACCAGTGCTTCTTTACTTTGACAAAATTGCCCAAAGTAGCACTTGACAAACCCGGTTTTCGATGTTAGCGCTAACATTTATCATAGGGTGCAAACCGTTTTCCGTGGAGATAACCTCACAATCGAATGGAAGCGATTATCTTAACATGAAGAACAAGGCACCGACGATAAAAGAGATTGCCAAAGCAGCGGATGTCTCTTCAATGACAGTTTCCAGAGCACTTAATCGTGATACCGGGGTGCGTGAGGAAACCAGAAAAAGAATCGTAAAAATCGCCGAAAAACTGAACTACCGCCCCAACCGAATTGCCCGCGCCCTGGTATCCAAACGATCCAATCTAATCAGCCTGATTGTACCCGACATCAAGAATCAGTTTTTCGCTGAGCTGGCCCGGGGCATAGAAGACAAAGCGCGCGAATACGGGATACACATCATTTTCAGCAGCACGGACAATAAACCTGCGAATTTGAATGATTACATCCGTTACATGCTGGAGATGGGCGTTGACGGATTCATACTCGCCAGTGTGCGTTTACGGGAACCGATTGTCACCGAACTTGTCCAACAGCGCTTTCCCGTTGTGCTTGTCAACGGGAAGCTGACCGGCGAACATGTCAATTATGTCGTCATCGATAATTTCAAAGGCGCCTACCTGATAACCGAACATCTCCTCAAATGCGGATACCGAAAAATAGGCATTATTATGGGTAGCTCTGAAATGTCGACCGGTCGGGACCGTATGGGAGGATACCGGAAAGCTTTATCGGACTATGGCCTGCCACTCAAAAAAGAATATGTGTATCAGGGTACTTTTGCTCGGGATACCGGTTATAAAGGCGCCCAGCGACTGCTGGCATTAAAGGACAGACCGGATGCCATATTTGCCGGCAGCGATTATTTTGCGCTCAGTGTGTTTGATGCGACCTGTGAGGCCGGAATCAATATTCCCGAAGATATCGCTTTGGCTGGATTTGATGACACGGAATTTTCAGCCCACACGCGGATCGGTCTTACAACCGTAAGTCAGCGAAAATATGAGATGGGCCGTATGGGGTTTCAAATACTGATCGATCTAATTGAAGGGGACGAAAAAGATTATGTTAATCAAATCGTTCTGGAGCCTCGGCTGATTATTCGTGAATCCTGTGGTTATAACCTGCGCAAGAACAACCAATGATGGTAACCTTCAAAAATGTTGGCAACAAGGAAAATCGGTGCAGCCTTATAGCTGTCGATCCAATCAGAGAAATGGCCGTGGAAACCAAGCGCAGTCTGCGTATCTTACAACATTTAAAAAAGGAGGCTTGATATGAAAAAATTGTCATTTATCATGGTTCTGTTGATGAGCATAGCCTTACTGGCAACGCAAGCGTTAGCCGCCGAGTTTGTCATGAAGTACGGCATTTCCCAGCCGCAAGGCAGCGACCGGGCAACCTCGATGGAATACTTCGAAAAGGAACTTGAGAAACGGTCCAACGGCCGGATTGACGTGCAAAACTACTTCGGTGCGGTACTTGGCAACGAACGTGAAATGATGGACATGGTAGCCACCGGTGCCCTGCAGGGTACCCGCGGAGGCATGTTCACCGATGCCAACCCCAAATTCGTAATTTTCATGATGCCGTTTCTTGTAAATGGCTGGGAACAGGCGACACGCCTGATGCAGAGCGATTGGGCCATGGAAATCGCAAAAGGGGCAAAAAAGAACGGTTATCACATCCCTGCAATTGGTGTTTCGAACGGCTTCCGCGCCTGGTCGAACAACATTCGTCCGATCAAATCGGCCGCGGATTTTAAGGGGCTGCGGATTCGTGTTCCCCAGCAGGAGGTTTACCAATTATCGATGAAATCCTTCGGTGCCAATCCGATCGCAATGGCTTACAGCGATGTTTACCAGTCGTTGCAGATGAATGTGATCGATGGTCAGGATAACGCGCCTTCCAATATCTATGACTACAAGATCTACGAGCAGCAAAAGTATGTTACGATCAGCAACTATGCGACCGGGCCGGATCCGTTCATGGTTAACCTGAGTTGGTTCGAGAAATTGCCGCCCGATCTGCAGGCACTCCACGATGAAGTGGCCAAAGAAGCCATGCAACTTCTGGATAAACTGCAACAGCAGCACGAAAGCGAGTTCATCCTCAAGCTGGCCCAGAACGTCGACAGCCTGAACTATGTCAAGGCTGACGCGCTGGCAGAGTTCCGCGAACGTGCAAAACCGGTATACGCACATTTCATCGAGCGGGGCGATTTCACCCAGGCTGATATGGATGCCGCGATGGCGGTTGCTGCCGGCAAATAATCCGATCCAGCGCCTGCCATTTTGCCTGCGGTGTGAAACCGGTGGTAAGATGGCAGGTCTGATTTTCTTATCTCCAAAGGACGTTCGTGTGGGCCCGGTGTCTTTCCGGTCATAAGATACCGGGCCGATTCAAGGCGATATCCACACTGTAAAGGGTTAAGGAATGGACCAGCGCTCTCAACAAAATAATCTGATACGCTGGATTGCTGCGGCCGACCGGCTCCTGGAAAAGATACTTGGCGCCATCATGGCCGGTATTCTGCTCATGCTCGGGATCATGGTCTTTGCAACGGTTGTTCTGCGCTACGGTTTTTCCTATTCCATTTTCGGGATGCACGAATCCCTGCCGATTTTCTTCGCCCACGCAACGGCGATCGGCGCCGCGCTGGCAATTTCCCAGCGCGGGCACATATCCGTACCGGCACTGTTTGAAATCCTGCCGGAGCATATGACGCGTTACCTGGATGTCCTGGTTTTTATCCTGCTGGCCCTGATCAATGCCGCCATCTTCTGGCAATCGATCCTCTGGATAGAAAAGACCGGGTTCTTCATGATGCATTCGATAAGGGTACCGCAAATAGTTGCCAAGATAAGCATCCCGATCGCGACGGGCCTGTCAATCCTCTTTTGTCTTATTCGCATCGTT
>Ga0126335_1000040_pt1 | contig 56284 bp, 52 predicted proteins | sample OlaspJWI45metaG_FD_108409 | JGI IMG/M metagenome (GOLD analysis project Ga0126335, IMG submission 108409) | Marine gutless worms symbiont microbial communities from Oahu, Hawaii - Olavius sp. 1 OAHU.JWI-45 metaG | ecosystem: Host-associated > Annelida > Digestive system > Unclassified | place... | reverse complement strand
GACTTTCGATAAGCTGATGAGACCAGCTCTGCACAGCCTTTACTGCTGCTATAAGGATCATAACCACCCATTGGGTCATTTTCACGGTACCCCCAGACCCATTCATTATTTTCATAGCATTTATCAGTAGTAATATTCAGCACAGCCTTAACGCCTGGCGTGTTACGAACAGCCTCAAACATATTCACCGTTCCCATAACATTAGTACTGTATGTACCGACAGGATCTATATATGAATCTCGAACCAGTGGTTGAGCTGCCATATGGATAACAATTTCTGGCCTAATTTCTTGCATGGTACAAATAAAGTGATCCAGATCTCGAATATCACCGTAAATGTTTCTAGCCAAGGCTGATTCTACTGCAGCCTCATTAAAAATTGATGGAACTGTTGTCGGCTCTAAGGCATATCCTGTGACATTGGCACCGAGTTGATTTAGCCATAGAGACAGCCAACTTCCTTTAAATCCAGTATGGCCAGTGATAAATATATCCCGACCTTTCCAGAACGATGGATCTATCACCAGACTTTCCAGGGCGCTTTGCCACTATCCCACAGATCATTTAGAAGGCTCTTCTCACGCAAGGTATCCATTGGCTGCCAGAAACCATCGTGCTGGAATGCAGCTAATTCCCCGTCTGCCGCCAACCCTGTTAACGGCTCTCCTTCCCAGCTTGTATCATCACCATGAATACGCTCAATCACCCTGGGTGATAAAACAAAGAATCCACCATTAATCCAGCTACCGTCACCCCCTGGCTTTTCCAGAAAATGATCAACTTCGCTTTTATTATTAATTTTTAATGCACCATAACGACCTGGGGGGCGAGTTGCCGTCAGGGTGGCGAGCTTGCCATGATTGTTATGGAATTTGATAAGCTCAGTGATATTAATATCACTGACACCATCTCCGTATGTAAAGCAGAAAGCATCGTCGCCTCTAACATATTCATCAACCCTCTTAAGCCTGCCCCCAGTAAGACTATGTTCTCCTGTATCCACCAGAGTAACCCGCCAGGGCTCCACATATTTTTGATGAACTTCCATTTCATTATTCACCATATCAAATGTCACATCAGACATATGAAGAAAGTAATTAGCAAAATACTCTTTAATTATGTAACCTTTGTATCCGCAGCATATGACAAAATCATTGATACCGTGAGATGAGTATGATTTCATTATGTGCCACAAAATTGGTTTATGGCCAATTTCAACCATAGGCTTAGGCTTTATATCTGTCTCCTCACTTAAGCGGGTACCCAGCCCCCCTGCCAATATTACTGCCTTCATAACATCCCTACTTGATTAAATAAATATCCCTGATTATTAATGGATCTTGCTAAAACAAACTACCTACAAATATACCACTAATTCCTGCCTTGATTTACTCTCGATACTTAGACTGACGTAAACTATATACTAGTTATTGCATATGGGTTGAGTTAAGCCGGTAATCCTCACTATCGACAAACCTTTTAACCGTAGACAAGACTCGCATATGCCTCTTGCTATCAAAATGTGTCAAATAATAGTCATAGATACGTGTAGTAAATTGTTCACGATAGCCACCCAGGTCGGATTCCATCTGCGCGTAGTCTTCGAATAGCCAGTCATTTGTATTATAGATATGCTTCATATAGTAATACTCATGCACTTGATGCTTATCGATTTGCAAATTGATATTTTCCAGGTTCATTAATATATCTTTATATTCATCCATGCTTGATGGGTGCAAATTGAAATCGTAAGCATTATGCGGGTTGACAGTTGATGCATTCACGACAGGAATACCCATTGCTGCATACTCAAAACCTATCGTCCCATATACTGTCAATACCACATCTATCCCCTCTTCAATAATTTGATGGTGAGAAGAATCTGACGGGATTTTATTAAACTTAGGGTATTTATCGAAAAATATTTGAAGTATCTCAAGATTGCCTGGTAAAAAATCAGGGTGTGTTTTTATATACCAGTCATAGTCTGTTATTTCTGATATTTCACCGAGAAAGGTAAGCCATTCATAAAAGTCTGGGAATAAATTAATTCCATAGGGATGAGGGCTATCAAAAAAGCAGTGTGTCGCTATCAATATTTTTTTCTTATCCGTTTCCTGAAGAAGCCGTCCTGCCCTTCTGTCAGTATAGGCCGATTTAGTTGAATAACCCATATCGACTCCTATTTCTCCAGAAAACCTGCGCTCCAGTCTAAAAGCTGCTTCTTTTAATCCTGACGCCTGCTGCTCCCTCGGCAGTGATTTAAATATTTCTGGGTAGTCAGAAAAATCGACGTAAGCCAGCAAATGCTCATGACTCAAACAATATACATGGGTTGCGTTTGTCTGATAGGCTGGTATTCCGTAACTGATTGCAAGACGTGGCAATATCGCTATTTTGTAAACGGTATGACTAACATTTATTGCGCGAACATCATGAGTTTCAAGATAGTCGTCCCAGACCACGATCAGGGAAAGAAAGTCTTTTAGATGTTTGACGAACAATCCGTCTTCAATATCAATGGTTGGTACTGAGTATTTTCTCAGATAGTGATCATAAATGAGATCGCCAAATCTTACGCCATTAACCTCTATTTTTTCTATATCACGCTTCGTTTTTAAGGTAGGATATACGCGATCATAAATCGCATTAACCTTTTCCTGGTTGGCTGTTGATATGTCGATAATAACAATGTTATCGGCGCCAAAAGATTTGTATAAGTTCTCGTATTTTTTCAGAAGGTAGCTATGAACGCTTACGAATAGTGAGCTCTTTTCTACAACGACGAATGGAGTGACGCAAGCATCGTGTTTACTGGCCAGAACCCCCGCAAGGTAAGAATAGGCAATCACTGCACTATGCATTGTGTTGTACTCAAACAGGAGCTCTCCTGTTACTTTCTTCACAGCTGAATCCATTGACCACTGAGATTTATTATGGTCGATAAACTTGCGGATTGCGAGATCAGGAAATACAACTCTGAATAAGACACTGACCGCTGTAAACACTCCGGTAATTCCTTTCTTTACTACTCTGCTAATGTCACAGGCCCCTGGAGTAACTTAATGACAACATTTCGTTATCTATAAATTAGTACTAGCAATAGAAATTATCGTGGTTTTCAATAATCCTAAATATGGATCAACGATCAAGGCCATACAATAGAGATGCTATTCTCCGCCCCTCAAACACCACATGGGATGGTATTGTCGCCTCATGCTTAAACCCAGCCTTTAACAATGCTTTAACTGAGCCTAGATTGTTTTCATAACAGCCACCTGTTATTTTATCTAGACCTAACTCCTCGATACCATATCGGGAAATAGCTTTTATTGCTTCAGTCGCATATCCCTTCCCCCAACATGATTTATCCCCAATCAAAAAGCCGATTTCTGATCGCTTATGAGCAGTTACGATTGGACCTAGCTTGATATTACCTATATGCAACTCATCTTCTTTTAGAAAAATACCCAACATAAGACTCTCATCACTAGCATTGACGGATTCAATATATTTCGCTAGTTCTTGTGTATCCTTTACGCCAGCAGAACGAACCTCGAGATATTTATTTACCTCTGCATTATTCAGCCAGGAAAGGTAAGTTTCACCAACATCCGACATCTTCAAAGTACGTAGCAATAACCGGTGTGTTTCTAGTGGTTGAGGAAGTATCATTTAATATTATCAGTATGTTCAGACTACGTTCTGTTTGTCTTCACCTTGCATAGCGAGCAAGCAATCCATTTTCTCTATATCGGGATGCGGTAGTGGTGTTGTCTTTCCGCCAGGAGGAATACAGCTAACAACCCTCTTTCCAGCCAACAAGCCAACCACCATTGCCATAGTGGCACAACCAGCGACAATATCACTAGCAACCACTTGTTCAAGCAATGTCTTATCCTCGCCACATACAACAGGCAAATTAAATTCTTCAACTGCCCAGTCATACTTATCTCTACTTTCTCGTGGGTGTGGGCGCACTAGAATACTATCTATGTTGGCAGAGAGACTACCGACATTAGATAGAAAATAACGTAATGCATCCTCCTCCGTATAACCCCAATATCGCTCATCCCCATGAAGAGTTATTCCAGCCTCTCTAAGAGGCTCACACACATAAAGTACACAACTTCCCTCACCAATCACATGTTTGGGGCGAGGTATGTTAGCTAGCTCACGCTCAACATCCCTGAAATAAGCGTTTGGGACCATGCTAACCTTTACATTCGGCAAAGACGCACTAGCAAGCTTAATAGAAAGCTCGTCACCAACCCAAACCTCATCAGGGAAATGCCAATCATTATGCCGAAAAAATCGTTGTTGATAATTGATCCAATGATCCAACATCACAACCGAGCGTTTACCTGCTTGCCTTGCCAGCCCTATCGCCTTCCACTCAAGGTCCGAAAGAAAACTGCTCCCGCATAATACCCAATCGCATGAATCAATAAGTCTTTCTACTGATAGATTTTCTATCTCGCCCAGCTTCTGCAGAAATATCCCGTAAGCTGGACCTGCCAGACAATAATTGCATTCAAGCCCTTCTTGGCGAATGTAACTAGAAATTATCTCTGCGCCACCTGGGTCATGCGCAACTACACCTATCATTATTCAGGAGCCTCCTGTTTCCTGAATTCCTCCCGGAGTATACCGTACTCAATCATATCCACCCATTCACCATTGAGGAATAGATGCTTACGTCGCCTTCCCTCTTCAATCATTCCTAATTGCTGCGCGAGCTTTTGCATGCCAATACAATTTGCAGCCGTTCCACAATAGACTCGTTCCAAATTCAGCTTATCAAACCCGTGTTGTAACAACCTGAGACCTACCTGAATACCAACCGACTTACGCCAGTGATTACGGTTGCCAATTATAATCGCGAACTCTGCATGTCTGTTCACAAACGACATAGACTGCAAACTAATATTACCAATGTGGCCATCTTCGTTGTGACAAATTGCCCAGACTAACTGGTCCTCACGGTTCAACGATTCATAAAATGATCTGAACCACTCAGAGTTTTTCACAAAATTTCCATGCGAATTATATTTACATACCTTTTGGTCTTCAAACCAGGATGGGTAAGGCCCTGTAAGATCATCTTCAAGGAGACCTCGTACATAATACCCATTCGTAAATTCATAAATCATTGCAATGTTCCCAAATTACGCCAAACTTTCTGGAAAGCTTCAATAATAAGCTCTACCTCATCATCATTAAATTCATGAGAACATATACCAAACCCAAGGAAACTTTTGCTGTGCAGGTCCTCCGCAACTGGACAAATCCCCTTGCTGTAATCAATTTCTCGTTTGCAGATATCTGATGCCCAGGGAAACCCCTTTGTTCCGTACGCAATCTTCTTTTGGTACATAGGAAGAAGATGAAGGTTCTGATAACTAGCTGCCAGTGCTGGCACTCCTTCTGCAACCAATGCCTTGTATATTGTTTCTCTGTCAACTCCCAATACACTTATATCAAGCCTCATGGCATAAACATAATAAACATGTGTGCAATCTGGCTTAACCACAGGAAGACAAAGCCCCTTCAGATTAGCTAGTCCTATGTTCAGCTTGCGCGCAATATGCTGACGAGATTCAACAATGCTTTTCAACTTCTTTAACTGTTCAATCCCAATTGCACATTCAATCTCACCCAGACGAAAATTATACCCAACCATATTGCTAAGGTTTGTAACACCTTTGTCTCCGACAACTACTTCTGCGTGATTCCGTATTAACTGTAAACGATCTGCCAACTCATCGTCATTAGTTACTATTACTCCACCCTCACCAGTATGGATATGCTTATGGTAGTTCAGACTATATCCTCCTATATCTGCCAGTGTCCCTGCAAACTTCCCCTTGTATATAGCGGCTGGCGCCTGCGCAGTATCTGAAATAATTTTCAGATTGTATTTATCGGCAATCTTTCGCAATGCATCCATATTAGCCGAGTGCCCAGCGATATCAACCGACATAATTGCTCTTGTATATGAACTAATATTTCTTTCGACAGACTCTGGGTTTAGGCAGAATGTATCAGGTTCTATATCAGCAAACACAGGTATCGCATTCCAGTGAAGAATTGCAGTAGCGCTAGCCGACATAGTCCACGGGCTCACAATGACTTCATCACCCGGCTCAATACCAATGGCACCAACAGCGGCTATCAAACCAGATGTCCAAGAATTAACTGTGACCGCATGTTTGACCTCAAAGTAGTTCTCACATTGACGTTCAAATTCCTGTACCTTCGATCCACCATAGAAATCTGGGTGCCAGCAACCAAGGAATTTTGAAAATACGCTACTCTCTAATACACTTTTAGCCGCATCCACCTCCTCATGTCCAATAGAGTTATAACGGGAAAATTCTTTATTAATTAACTTAGGCCCACCAAGAAAGGCAAGCGTGTCATGATAGCTCTGTGTATTCATAGTATTTTTTTGACTTCCATTAATGACACAAGTGTCTGAAGCGCCTCCTCACCACTGCACAAATCTGATCGCCCTTCATTTAAGCGTGTATAAATACTATCAGCAACATGCCACTGAAGTTTTGTAACGTCAGTGGAAATATTCTCCCCAACTGCAGAAAGTACGGTATAGCCATCAACCACAGAATCAACAACCGAGGGCTGCCATACTATTTTTCCGCCACCCTGCTCATAGCGCAAACATCCGTTGGGCGTAACAAGTTGTATTTCATGGTGCGAAAAGTTTTCTTCATTTGCTGCTAGAAATATCACCCTGCCTGATGCGAAAGTCACCTGAACATCGGGTTGCAAATCTAAGTCTTCACGGAAACGACCCGTATCAATGACTTTTATATTTGAAACTGGACCCAACCATAATTCAAGTAGATTGGAAAGGTGGGAGCCATTATGCAACAACCCTTTGGTATACCAGGCCACACCTTTTACCGGCATCTCAATTCTGCCATCCATAAAACGGCGTTTCACTTCTCGCACACCCGGGTCAACACGGCGCAGATAATTTACATACAGGAGACAGTCTCTTTCTTCACATGATTGCACCATAGCTCGAGCTTCATCGAGGCTGTAAGCAAGAGGCTTTTCACACAAAACCAACTTTGGTTGGCTTTTCTCTAGCACCAGTTTCATCACAGATGCATGCTCTGAAGTTGGAGATGCCACAATTACTATATCAGGAGTAGTTGTAGCCAGCGCAGCCACCAGATCATCCCCAATATAACCGCTGTAATGCTTCGCAAACAATGCACGGCGCTCCTGTGAAGGATCCACACCCCCAACCAGCTCAAAACCCGGATGAGCAGAAAACGCCTTTGCATGCGTCAAAATAGTATCTTCTGACTTATCATCAAGATCATAACCCATGGCCACCTGCCCAAGACCAATAAGTAGAACCTTGTACTTCACGTAGGCCGAATACCTTTACGTTGAACCTGGCTATTAATTTCTAGCCATTCCATATTATTGCGCAGCACATTAATAATTTCGCCACATCCAAACAGCGGATTTTCTTCACCAAAATATTCAATTAACTTAAGGATCAGCTCGTAGTCAGTTGGCTCATCAAGTGTTAATTTAAGACCAGGCCAATGTAGTGATGGTGGCGCAATCAAATACACATGCGAAAAAATCTCAGGGTGATTTACAATGTAGCGCGACACATGCTCTCGATCTAGTGGATCATCGGTCATTGAATACGACCTTTTAAGCGCCCCAACAGAGAACACCTGGGTGTCCATTCCATCTGGATAACTACTAATATAAGAATTCGCAGCATATTGTGCTTCATTCCGCTTATATATTCGTATAGTCTGCTCAACAAGATCGGGATCTACAATAGGACAGTCACCTGTAATCTCAACAATCACATCAGCCTGTACAGAGTCCGCAGCCCCTATTACTCTACTCATCACATCATCTTCACTACCGCGAAAAACACTGATACCATCTTTCTCAGCAAATTCCACAAGAACATCATCAGCAGCATTAGTTGTGGTGGCCAATACAATTTCATCAATCGAGGGCACGGTCTTCAATCGACGCGTAAGATGTGCCAGCATTGGGCGATCTAACGCTGGCAATAAAACCTTTCCCGGCAGACGTGAAGAAGTCATTCGTGCTTCAATGATTGCAACAAATCTCATTGGTATCCTTATCGATGTTTTAAACCTAGCCTTTCAGCTTGCCTGCTTTCATTTGGAAAATAGATTCTGCCAATGCCCAGTCCTGTTCATCATCGATATCTATCGATGTGCCCTTAGGTAAAACATAACCAATGAAGGCATCATCAGTACCCGCACCTTGAGAGCACTCTACAGTTTTAGCCGGAAAGGCAGCAAAAGAACCGGCATCGTAATATGACTTCTCAAGATCCTGGGAACGCTTAGCAAACATACCAGGTTGCAAGGGTATCATGCGTCCATTGGGCTTACGACTAAAAGCCCACTCAATAGGTACTGGATATTCTGATACCGCCAGCAAAGGATCACGCCCACCAGCTTGCGAGAATAATTTTTCTGCTTTAATCAAATCTATAGCATCTATTAAAGGCGCACAAGCCATCAACATCCATACCTGATCAAATGCCTGATTAATTTTCGCGTACTCGTCAGTCACATATTTCAGAACTGGCATGATACGTGTGTAATCATCCGCTAACGACTTTGGTCGCATGAAATCGATAGGAAATCCAAGGTTATCAACTACATTACTAATCTTCAGGCTATCAGTAGAAACGTGAATCGTGTCAAATAGCTCACTTGATCGCGCCGCACCCAATGCATAGGAAATCATTGGTTTGCCACAAAAGTCTCGAATGTTCTTATTCGGTATACGTTTAGAACCGCCTCGTGCCGGGATGATTGCCAGACGCTTCATGCTAAAACTTTATAAGCACTATTGATTAACGACATACTATCCGGCCCACAGTTAAATAGCATATCAACACATGACATATAGGGCAGAAACTCCCCATACATTTGAGCATATTCTGGATGCTCAAATTGAAAATAATGAACAGGCACACTAATATTTTCAAATGCTTCCGATGCCTCAAGGTACTCTCTAGACCCTGGCGGAGAAATGTACTCTGTAGCCCCCACTTGTTGACATAATGATGCCAATAGTTCTGCTTTTTTACCTTGGCCACTTAGTTGACTAGAGCGCAAAATTTCAGCGTCAATACCTAATAAAGCCTTCATTTGCAAAATCAGGCTGATATTAAGATCAACCAACAGTTTACTTGATCTTTCAATAGCTCGCAGCAGTTCAGTTGAAAACTCCTCATAGTGCAATGCCTTCCGGTAATTCAATTCAATTGACCTTCTATGGCTATGCGAATAATTTGATTTATGATCAATTTCCACATCGATGATACGCTGATTGCGTTTTCCCTTTATAACTGGCACGGTTAATAGCTGCGGTCCGTTTGCTGTCTTAATTTGATTACGCTGCTGCCAAGAACGGCGAGAAAATTGCACAGTATCTAGAAAGACAAATATATCTACATATTGCATCAGCCCAAAATATCCACACCAGGGAAGATATGTCGGCTGCATAATTGCAACTCGCGTCATTCCTCTACTGCCAAACCTATTCCATCAAACCCATAATTGTTGCCATTGTAAAACATGAAATATCTACCATCATGCCTAATTACAGCGGCGTATTCGATCATTTCACTATCAAAACCAGAAGCGCTTACATTTAGGCCAGCAAATTCATCGCGGCGCTCCCACTCAATACCATCGAGCGACTCAGCGTAGCCAAGCCTGTAAGATGGGCCCTTGTGAGCAAACCACATCTTCCATACCCCATCCTGGTAGATCACATATGGGCGAGCTAAGGCATTTTCATTTTCATCTTTAAAATCAATACAGACATGCCCATCACGATGCCAGGTTTTTCCATCGAGTGATCGTCCCATCTTGATATTATATCGAGGCAAGTCTTTGTGCAGCCATTCATGTCCGGACACATAGTAGATCCGATACTCATCATCCACTTTAACTACCCAGGGCGCAGTATTTAAATAAGGATCTGTTCGAGTTCGCTCAAGTATTGGAGCACGGGACCAACGCTGGAAGGTCTGGCCGCCATCTTTACTAATTGCCAACCCTCCAAACAGATGCATTCGCACTGTTGATCCAGGATTCCAGCCAATGTAATAAAGATACAAGTCACCATCAACTTCAATAAGACAGGAAGGAGTTACCCCATTATCATCAAAACAACCTAGCGATCCTGGACTTAAAACTGGCTCATTGCCATATTCCAACACCTTCCCATCCTTATTTAAGTCTAGAATAGCAAAACCTATATGAGAGCGGTTTAACTCATCTCTGCCAGAAAAATACACCTTAACTAATCCATCAGACAGCATTTGTGGCGTTGGGATCATGCAGTGACTTTTTGACCAAGATAATCGCTTATTGGGCCGAATAACCAATCCACACTTTGCCCAACGGATATTCGATGAGTCAAAATAATGTGCCAATTGCTGCTCAGTTACTTTGCTTTTCATAGTGTAGATTACTCATCATCAGCTCCTGCTGCCTTTGTTCATGTGAAACCCGTGCTGTTATTGATACTTTAAAGAAACAGACAGCACTTAAAGGTTGAAATATTTTTTCTTTAAAATTCGTGCGCGTCGATCCTGCGGCTCATAAGTTTCAGAAGCTGCACCCAACACAACAGACCCGGTTTTTACATCATGAGCAACCGATGCATCCATAGCAATAAAGCAATCATCGCCAATTGAAATAAAATCTTTCAGTGTTGCATTGACCCCGAGAAAACATCGCTCACCGATATAACAATGACCTGAAATCACGACATGAGATGCAATATAAGCATGGTCCGCTATAACACTACCATGTCCGATATGGTTACCTGACCAAATCATTACGTTATTTCCTATACGGTCAGTTGGCTGTATAGTCTGATTTTCAAGAATAAAGCAGTTGTCTCCTACCTCTAATTCTGGCCACACCACTGACTTAGTGCAGACATAAGATGCCAATCGATACCCAGCAGCTTTAGCCTGTTCGTATTTTTCTTGCCGCAGGCAGTTTAGTTTTGAATATGATAACGCGACATGCATCTCGTATTTATTTGGAGGAAATCGGCTTGTGACTTCACTGAATGGTACTAGCGGCAGGCCCTGTAATTTATCACTGTCGACAAAATCATCGTCCACTGTAAACGCGGCGACTTTATATTCGCTATCATTCTCAAAATAATACTTCGCTAGCTCCGCAATCTCAGCGGAGCCGAATATTATTAATAATTTTTGAGTTGCCATTTTTTAGTAACGCTAATCCAATTCACTCTTCACGTAATCCCAACTCATCCGTGTACCGCGATCAATATTTCGGTTAACCGCCATGCCCAAAAGAGAATCAAGATACTTGGCAGGCAAGCCATAACCAGGTCTGATCGAGCGCAAATTATCTCTAGTCAAGATATCACCCTTCTCCATGTCCTTGACTATGTATAAGGATCGACGGGAAAGTGAGCTATTTTCGCTTGCGACCGTACCGTAATGTATATTTCCTCGCGCTTGCCATGCAATCTTTGACTCTCTCACCAATGAGGAAAACTCATCAGGTTCCATTGAAAAAGCACTATCCACACCACCCTCATCTCTTGATAGCGTGAAATGCTTTTCTATTATGGTTGCCCCTAAAGCCACACTGGCAACTGCCACCCCTATGCCCATCGTATGATCAGATAACCCTATTTGGCACCCTAATAGGGTTTTCATATGAGGGATTGTTAGCAGATTAGCATCGGATGGATTAGCTGGGTACGCTGCCGTACACTTCAACAACACAAGATCCTTGCAGCCAGCATCTCTCATGACACCAACCATTTCACCCAATTCTGCTACAGTTGCCATGCCTGTTGAAATAATGACTGGTTTACCTGTTGCTGCGACTTTGCGCAGTAGTTCGGTATCCGTATTTTCCGTTGAACCTATTTTGTAACAAGGACAGTCCAGCTCCTCAAGAAAATCAACCGCAGTTTCATCAAAAGGACTACTAAAACACAGTAGCCCCAATTCGGCAGCGCGCTCAAATATTACCTTATGCCACTCCCATGGCGTATGTGCCTTTTGATAAAGCTCATACATCGACATACCATGCCATAAACTTTTTGGGTCATCCAAATAAAAGTCCCCATCTTCTTTATCTATAGTAAGCGTATCAGCAGTATAGGTTTGTAATTTAATAGCATGAGCCCCAGATTCAGCTGCTGCCTCAACAATTGCTAAAGCTCGTTCCAAAGATTGATTATGATTACCAGACATTTCAGCAACAATCAGCGGACAATTATCTTCTCCAATTTTTACCCCAGAAATTTCAATCATGTTATGCATGTATTTAATTCTATCAATTATGTTGGTTTTCTAGTTTAGATCTCAATGCAAATTAATATTTTTATACTTAATTATATCATCAGCTAATTTCTTCGTGCCTCCACCATTAACAAGCTTTTGTCCAGACCAAGATTGCTGTCTTCGCTCATTTTCATTTTCTAGTAGCGCATATACAGCATCCGCCAACATGATATCTGATACATCATCAACGATCCCCAGATCTATCGCTGTTTTTTCGCATATAAAATACTGATTAACAGCATCATGAGATTGATCAATTGACACCAATATTGCCGGCGTCCCAGTTGCTGCCAACTCATATTTCGTTAATCCGCTCGTTGCGACCGCAATATCACACCATGACATCTCTTCTGACAAGCTGTTTAAGTTTCTTATTAGGTGTACTCTATGAGGAGATTCACCAGAAATTTTCAATAATGCCTCATTAAGCTTTAATGAGAACCCAGACCCAACAACCACCTTTATATCTAACAGACGATTTGTTATCAAATTCAATGCGTTCAGTATTTTAATAGATATAGATGCCGGATCAGAACCTCCACAGGTAACTAATACCCTGTTAGCATCTTTGCTAATTTTCTTTTTACTAAAATCTTGATACGTCGTATCCAGCACGTAATAGTCAACACCTAGCAATTCTATATACTTAACATGTTGCTTTGATTTTTCCTCGCCAGCATAAGGTGACACAAGAATATTACAAATCAACTCTAGCGTATTCTCACGCAGGGACTGAACCCCAAATGAATCTATAAATACAGTGAAGGTCTTGCTCGTAATTTCTTTCAAATACAACGCTAAGCCTTGACTATCCCTTACAGCGGAACTATATGAAATATCCAACACTGTAATGTCCACGTTTTCAAAATCGCAGAGTTCAAACTGCTTCAGCTGACCCGAAAAGCTTAATTTTTTGGGAATCCTATGCAGATCAAAGCCCGCATTTTGAATTTCTTCTACAGCAGTTGAATCTCCGCTCTCGCAAAATGACACATCTTCGCCTTTTTCGCGGAAGTAATGCGCAAGAACTAAACATCGTTTTAAATGCCCGTAACCTATTTCAGGATACGCATCCACCCGCATACAGATTCTATTCACACCGATACAGGAGCTCTAATTTAATCGTTTAAACCCAGCATGACATACCGGCCCATTCAATAGTGAATCTACATCACGCCCTTCTTCACATTCTTTTATGAGACCGAATACTGGATCGAGTGCTTCAAAATATCCATCAACAACCTCTGGCGTATGCTCAGTGCAACAGAAAACAAGATTACCTGCCAGATACCCTTTATCTAACATTTCTTGGGTAATCAGTGTCTTATAAGCAAGCGAATTAGGGCTATTTACACCAAAGCTTGTAATCGCAGGCAATCCATTTGTTGTAATAGACAATCCATGCTTATCAGCTAAAGTCTTCCATCGTTGCGTGATATCTAGGCCGATTTTTGTAATTTTCTCCCAAGACTGAAGTTTTTCCATAACTTCAAGAGTTTTTATGGCTGCAGTAGGACCAATGCGCTCAGTCCAAAATGTACTGCTAATAAAAGTGGATTGCGCACTTTCCATGATATTACGCCGACCTATTGTCGCGGTGATAGCATAACCATTGCCTAGCGCCTTACCAAATACTGCTATATCAGGCTCCACATCATACATCTTATGGATGCCGCCAAGCGTCTGACGGAAGCCAGAGGTACACTCATCAAAGATCAATACAATACCGTGTTTTGTCGCCAGTTCACGCACATTTTGTAAAAAATTATCTTGCGGACCCATGTTACGCGTAACTTCCATTTTTATTACGCCTATATCCTGAGCATTAACCAGCGCTTCTAGCTCTGAGAAATTATTATAACTAAACGGGTAAACAGTATCGCTCAGATTCTTCGGGACACCCTTCGGTTCTAGCCCAGGCAAAAGATGTCCAGCTAGCTGCTCATCGTCGCCAAGATTCGCAGCAAGATACCAGTCATGCCACCCATGGTAACCACAAATCGCGATCTTGTCCTTACCAGATGCTGCACGTGCAATACGGACAGCAATCGCGTTTGCTTCACCACCAGAACGGGCAAAACGAGCCATGTCAGCCCAAGGGTGTAACTCCAAAAGTTTTTCAGCGAGATATACTTCTTCTGGACAGTTCCAGGTTGACATATTGCCCATATCAATAGCATTTCGCACGGCGGCATCAACTTCCTCATTGCCATAGCCAAGGGTGTTTGTACCGATCCCCATGATACTCATATCAATGTATTCTTTTCCATCTAGATCCCAAACCTTACAACCCTTTGCTTTACTAAAATATGCTGGCCACTGCTCTGGTAAAAACATCTCGGCTCGCTTCGACAGCAGCATATTCCCACCAGGGATTAATTTCTTCGCATGTTTCCAAAGTTTTTGGCCAGTCCGCATGGTTTTGTCTTTCATCCTTAAATATTTGGTAAAATTATATGCAGCAAGTTGGTACCGTGACACGCATTAAAAGGGTTAGCCAAACTTTATAAATTGGACCAGTTAGCTGGGTTAATCAATTCTTCAGCCTCATGCGCAATATCAGGTATATTAGTTTTTGACCCATCTTTCGCCGCCCTCACGATTTCCTGCAATTGATCCAAACTATCTGCACCAACAACTACACGATCAATTTCTGGTATCGATAACGGGAATGCAAGACAGGCATTCAACGCAGCCTCACCTTCTGATGAAAGCCATTGATGCCAATTTTCCCAAAGCTCATTCCACCTGGAAAATTTTTCAGGTATTGAATGGCGCTGCATTAAAAGCAATCCTTGCAAAAAGGCTGAGCGGGTATGAATTTCGACCCCATCATCTTTCATGCGGCTCAACCATCCGCTCTCAAGTAAACGACGGTCAACCAGGTTAAGCGGTCCTTGCACCAAATCAAAGTGGTACTTTTCGGTCAGCAATTGTAATTCTGTCGGTGAATAGATTGAAATGCCTATTTTCTTTACCTGCCCTCGTTCTTTTAACTCACGTAATGCTTCAAAATAATCCTGCCCACGTGTATCTAATAATTCTAAAGGCCGGTGCAAGAGAACCCCATAGATACGTTTCAAACCAAGCCTGTCTAACGATGATTGGATTTGTTCATTCACCCATGTTTTGACATCTAAAATACCAGAAGGTACTGCAGATAATTTGGTAATGACCCTAAAATGTTTAATTCCTATTTCACCCAGGCAGCTCTCACTATCTCCATAGCCGATTGCTGTATCTATCGTATCAATCCCACTGCTAAACGCTAACTGGAGCATTTTTTTTGCTGATGCCCCACTTACTTTTCCATTCTTATTAGCGACTCCATAGGGCAGCCCGAACTGGACTGTCCCGAGCGCAAGACGCTGCACAGAATCATTTAATATGCTCATCTTATTAGTCAGCTACCTACTAGCATCTTTTTCAATGAATCAATTACTGCTAGTTGCTCAATACTTGAAAGCGTTGGATACAGCGGCAGACTTATTGCTTCAGCATAATATCGCTCTGCCTCTATATAATCACCATGATGAAATCCCATTTCACGGTAAAAAGGCTGGGTATGCACAGGAATATAGTGAATATTCACACCAATACCTTCCTCTCTCAGCATCGTAAAAACTTTACGGCGTGTACTGCTGATCTGGTCAAGACGTAACCGTATGACATATAGGTGCAATGCTGAATAACTATCAGGGTCTCGCCGTGGTCTCACCAGGGGAAAATCAGCAAGTTCACGATCATACACAGCTGCTATCTCATGACGACGGGTTACATATTGATCCAGCCTATCAAGCTGACTGATACCCAGAGCAGCCTGTAGATCTGTCATCCTATAGTTAAAACCAAGATCAACTTGCTGGTAATACCATGGGCCATCAGGCTCATGAGTCATCATGTCAGAATCACGAGTGATACCATGGTTACGCAATAAAGCCATCCTCTCCGAAAGGCTATGTGAATTCGTCATAGCACAGCCCCCTTCTGCAGTGGTGATAACCTTCACTGGGTGAAAACTAAATACGGTTACATCACTATATCGACAGCTACCAACCACTTCATCCTTGTAACGCCCCCCAATTGCATGACAAGCATCTTCAATCACACGGAATCCATATTGCACAGAAAGCGAATGGATCGCTTTCATATCACATGGTTCACCACAAAAATGTACAGCAACAACTATCTTGGGCAACCTACCCTGCTGTTCAGCCTGTTCTAGCTTAGACGCCAAGGCTAACACGCTGAGATTACATGTCTCTGGGTCTATATCTACAAAATCGACCTCTGCCCCACAATAAACACCACAGTTTACTGAAGCCACGAATGTGATCGGGGTTGTCCATAGCCTATCTCCAGGCCCTAGCTCCAAAGCCAGACACGCAAGGTGCAGTGCCGATGTACCGCTATTTACAGCCACTGCATGCCTGGCCCCCGTATACTCACATAAGGCTTCTTCAAACTCAGGCACCTTGGGACCCTGAGTCAAATAATCTGACTTCAATACATCTATAACAGCATCAATGTCCTGCTGTTGGATATCTTGTTTGCCGTAAGGAATCATAGCTCGGCGTATTTATCTAATTCTCTTATTTCTTCAATCCTCAGGAAATGTTGATTATTTCCTGAGTTGTATTCATAACCCTGCGACACAGGAATGCCTTTCTCGCCAATCAAGTTCTCGCTATAATCACACTCATTACCAAAAAAAGTAATTGACGGACGTATGACATAATGGTCCGCAAACTCATAAGTTAGGTGTGAGTCATCTGCCGGACACATAATTTCATGCAATTTCTCGCCCGGACGAATACCTATGATTTCTGTCTCCATTCCCGGAGCATAAGCTTCCACCAGGTCCATAATACGTATTGAAGGTATCTTTGGTACAAAGATTTCCCCACCCTGCATACGCTCAAAGTTCTTTAACACAAAATCGATGCCATCCTTAAGGGTTATCCAGAAACGCGTCATATCTTCATGCGTAACCGGTAACGAGGTAGCACCATCTGCAATCAGTTTTTTAAAAAATGGCACCACGGAACCGCGCGACCCAACAACATTTCCGTAACGTACGGCGGAAAATCGCGTTCTCCCTTGTCCCACCATATTATTTGCTGCAACAAATAACTTATCGGATGCCAGTTTGGTAGCACCATAGAGATTAATCGGGTTAGCTGCTTTATCAGTAGACAGCGCCATTACTTTTTCTACGTCATTCTCAATAGCAGCTTTAATGACATTTTCTGCCCCGTGAACATTGGTTTTGATACATTCCATGGGATTGTACTCAGCAGCAGGCACTTGCTTCAGTGCGGCCGCATGGATCACATAATCTACCCCATGCATTGCCTGTATCATTCGCTCCCCATCACGGACATCGCCGAGGAAATAGCGCATACATGGCTGATTGAACCTTTGCTGCATCTCAAACTGTTTTAGCTCATCCCGTGAAAAAATAATCAGGCGTTTTGGCTTGTATCGCTGCAAAATAATTTCAGTGTACTTTTTACCAAAAGAGCCAGTACCGCCCGTTATCAGTATGGATTTATCATTGAACATATTACGAGACACCTATTTGCATAATATTAATTTTATTCAGATGCAGCTTTCATTCAGCATGTTTTGAATACTCGGCAGTCTGTATCAGTTGCCTAAAACTTTGACTACTTTTCAATAACTGCTGATATGACCCCTGTGCCACGACCTTTCCATTTACAAGCTCAACAATCATGTCACAGTTTTCTACTGTCGTTAGGCGATGGGCTATAATCAAGACAGTAAGATCATCACCAAGCCCTTCAATAGACTTCATTACTGCTTGCTCAGTGATGTTATCTAAAGCACTGGTAGCCTCATCCAGAACCAGCACATTAGAGTGTTTATAAAGTGCTCGCGCAATGCCAATACGCTGACGTTGACCGCCCGACAAGCGAATACCACGCTCTCCTACCTTTTCCAGATAACCATACGCACGACCTTCAATGAATTGATCAAGTTGTGCTAGACGCGCTGCCCATTGAACACGGTCCATATCAATTTCAGAAAGCGACACACCAAAGGCAATATTTTCCGCGAGAGTCGCATCAGCAAGATAAATAGCCTGTGGAACATGCCCAATATTTCTTTGCCATGCACGCTGGTGCTGAATATCAACTATTTGATTATCGACCTTCAACAACCCTTCATCTGGAGTTAATAGCCCCATCAACAAATCTATCATGGTGCTTTTTCCACTACCGGTACTACCCACAAAACCCACACGGCTTCCTTTAGGAATTGTTAAATCAATTCCATCTAATATCCATGGCCCATCTTCCACATAACGAAATTGCACACTTTCAAGTCGAATAGCATCAGTGAATACCAGCGGTGCTGACACATCATTTTCCAGTTCAGAGGACACAGGCTGTTCCAATAATTCGATCGCATCGCGCAGTGCAACCTGATTGCCGGAAATTGTAGCCCAGGAGCTGTAACTCATCTGCAATGACGGGAGCAAACGTTGAGCACCCAACGCTAGCGCACCTAGTACGGGCATCGCGGTTACAAGACCACCTTCCTGTCGACTAAGTATATACGCAAGGACTGCTATCAATGTCATGCCTAACGCCTCCATTACAAAACGAGGACTGCCGCTAACAAATACATTACTACCCAGCGCACGTTTTAACGGCCAGTCAGCCTGGCCATAAATTTTTGTATAAGCTCGTTGCGTTCCATCCAGCAACACATCACGAATACCACCTAATCCTTCCTGCAACGCTTTAATTACCTGGGTTTGCTCATGAGCGATACGCTCACTATTAATTCGCAACCGGTGACGGGTAAACCTTGCTATTAGCATATAAGCTGACCCAAAGCCTGCGATAGCTATAAACGCCACCATTGCGTCAATGGCGATTAGTGCAAATAATATGAACAGCATTAAAACAAATGCATTGATCATTGTTAAAAACGGCAATAGAACACCAAATACTGCACCATTTACCTTCTGCGTAATACCGCTAATTACCTCGCTACTGTTACGCGAGACATGGATCTGGTATGGCTGATACAGTGTCCGGCGATAGGCCTCTATACTTAAATCTGTGCCCGTGGAAAATGTTAACCGTGTAATAACCCAAAGAACTAACACGCGTATGAGTGCAGCAACCACAACGACGACTATAAAACTCACTGTAATAGGCAAAATCAACTGCTCAGGAGAACTTACATCTAAAATGCGTATCACAGGCCCTATCAAATCGTGGTTATATACTTTCTCTGGTGCCGTCAGGATACCCAGGAATGGCAATACCGAACCCAGACTAACGACTTCCGCTATTGCACTAGTCAACACAAGCCCTAATAGCAACACGAACTGTTTCCTTCTACGTGGCGTAAGGTGACCCCAAAAGGAATTTATTAACGCAACGAGGGAGATAGAATTATTATCCGAAATATTCATCAGGCTAAGTTAAATGGAAAACTGCTGTAACTTATTCATTTGAATTATCAGTATCCATCAGCATGGCCTCCCGACGCAGCTCCTCGATCTCCTTCTCAAGTTCTTCATACTGACTCAGGCGATGTTTTAGAAAACTTAAGGTCACCCTGGCTTTTTCATCAATTCCATGTGGAGTAAGGAAATAGGCATAAGCCAGCTTGTTCTCGCTATTTCTAAAATTTTTCGCTTTAACCCAGCCCTTTTCGATCAATCCTTTCATGCAATAGTTAACCTTGCCCAGACTAATGCCTAATACATTAGCCAGCTCACGTTGGGAGATATTGGGGTCATCCTGAAGACGTTTCAGGATTTGATATCTAAGAGATTCGTCCAAAAGGTATTATTTAAAAAATAGACGGGCACGCTACCGCTGTGCTGTGCTCTAACTCACTGCGTTCAAGTGTTGAACAGTGTAACTCTTCAGGCCAGTTCGCTCAAGCAGTGAATATGATATAAGTTATTGCAAATAAAGGAATTATCCAGAAAAATGCTATTTATTCAGAATGGCGTTCTACCGTTGATGCTGGCACATTCAGGCGGGTATAGGTACCAGCGATATCCATCAATACCAGCACCCGATCTGATCCGGTTTTGCACTCAAAAATCGCTTCATAGCCATGCATCGAACCATCGATAAAACGCACTTTTTCACCTGATTCCAGTTCCTTTTCTTCTGGGATACGTATCCCCTCTTCGGTTTCTTCTGATCTCAACCGAATTATTAGATCATCAGGCAGTGCCGCTGGCTTGTTGCCGAACTTGACCAGATGGGTCACACCGATGGTAGAGCGGATTGGCCCCCAGTCATCTAGCTGGTCAGATAAATGGATAAACAGGTAACGGGGAAACAGTGGATCGATACGGTAATGATAGCTGCGCCCTTTTCTAACCTTTTTGCGTAGCATGGGTAGGTAAACTTCGTAATCCTGGCGCTCCAGGTTATCTTTAGCCACCCGTTCTTGCTGGGGCTTTGTATAGATCAGGTACCAGGCTAATCCTGTACGCTCTCCTTCTACTGTAGACAAAGCGATCTCCCTCAACCCTTTGGGGAGATTACATCTCGTTGTTCCAGTAACTTGATCACCTTATCAACACAGGATTCCAGTGTAGTATTGCCTGTATCCAGCACTAGTTCAGCGTCTTCAGGGGGTTCGTATGAAGAAGATATGCCGGTGTAATTCTTGATTTCGCCTGCGCGGGCCTTAGCGTAGAGCCCCTTAACATCGCGTTCTTCGCATATTTCCAGTGAGCAGTCACAGTAAATCTCGAAAAAATCACCATGAGGAACCAGCGAGCGAACATGCTCCCTATCTACTATAAAAGGCGATATAAATGCGGTGATTGGAATAATCCCAGCCTCGAGAAAAAGTTTGGTCATTTCACCAATACGGCGCAGGTTTTCATGACGATCCTCATCCGAAAAGGTCAGGTCTGAACATAAGCCATGTCGGACATTATCACCATCAAATACAAAGCTACGGCATTGTCGCTGGAATAATTTTTCTTCAACAGCATGAGCCACAGTTGATTTACCTGCACCAGATAACCCGGTGAACCACAGCACTGCACCTCGATGCCCGCCCAGTTCTTCCCGCATTTCGCGTGTAACTGAGACATTGTGCCAAATGACATTCTTATCCTTGGGCATGATATTTATTATGTGTATGGACGGTAAAAATGACGCGCCCGGAGAGATTACTCGGTGCGTCCATGCACCTCGCCCTACGGGCATCGCTTCGCGATGTTAAAAATAGCTCCTGCTATTTTTTCGAACTCTTATCGTTCTAATCTCTTCGAGCAATTAGATAAGGTGCCCACTTAGTCGTGAGCACCTTATCTAATTGGCGCGCCCGGAGAGATTCGAACTCCCGACCGCTCGGTTCGTAGCCGAGTACTCTATCCAGCTGAGCTACGGGCACGTAGAGGGTGCGCATTGTGGACAGCGTACCGGGTGATGTCAAGAATTAGCCGCCCGTTTTTCAATATAACTCAATGCCTTATCCAAACCACGCAATGCCCGGGCTTTACCCATCAGGTAAATCGTTTGATCAATGGGCGGCGACATCCCTACTCCGGTCACGGCCACCCGGATCGGCTGGCCAATCTTGCCCATCTTCAGATCAAAATCCTCCGCCGTTTTTTCCACCAGCGCCTGAATAGACCCAGCAACCCAGTCATCGAGATTCTCCAGCCTCTCACGAAAGATCTTGAGTGGCTCAAGCACAACAGGCCGCAATTGCTTTTTCGCCGCATTTTCATCAAATTCATCAAAATCCTGGTAAAACATCGCTGCTTTCTCTGCCATTTCTACCAGTGTTTTCACGCGCTCCAGCAACACGTTAACCACTTCCTCCAGATTGGGACCCGACTCAACCGCGATACCCTGCAGTGTCAACCGTTTGCCAATATTTCCCGCCAGCTCAGCCAGATCAGCCTGCTTGATGTAATACTGATTGAGCCACTGCAATTTCTCGGTATTAAAGGCCGAAGCTGCCTTGTTCACCGCATCCAGGCTAAATTTCTCCTTCATGTCATCCAGTGAAAATACCTCATCATCACCGTAAGACCAGCCCAACCGGACAAGATAATTGAGCAAGGCCTCTGGCAGATACCCGTCCTCTGCATACTGCATCACACTCACCGCGCCGTGCCGCTTGGAAAGGCGCTTGCCATCGTCACCGAGTATCATGGGCACATGCGCATAGATTGGCGGTTCTGCCCCCAATGCCCGCAAGATATTAATCTGCCGTGGTGTATTATTCACATGGTCATCACCCCGTACGACATGGGTAATCCCCATATCCCAGTCGTCCACCACAACCGTTAAGTTGTATGTGGGCGATCCATCTGAGCGCGCGATAATCAGGTCATCCAGTTCTGTATTACTTACTGCAATACGACCACGAATCTGGTCGTTAAACACCACGGCACCATCGAGTGGATTTTTAAACCGAATAACCGGATCAATTCCTGCTGGCGGCTCACCGGTAAAATCCCGGTATTTGCCATTATATTTTGGCTTGTCGCCTCTCGCCCGCGCCTCTTCACGCATCTGCTCAACTTCTTCCTGACTGCAATAACAATAGTACGCCAGCCCATCATCAAGCAGTTGCTGGATCACTTCTTTATATCGATCCATCCGCTCTGTCTGGTAATACGGCCCTTCATCCCAGTCCAACCCCAGCCATTCCATGCCCTGCAAAATGGCATCCACAGAAGCCTGCGTAGAACGTTCCCGGTCAGTATCTTCAATGCGTAGCACAAACTGCCCGCCTTGCTGGCGGGCCACCAGCCAGGAAAACAATGCGGTACGTGCTCCGCCTACATGAAGATAACCGGTCGGACTCGGCGCAAATCGGGTTTTTACAGACATTGGAGTTCCATGAATAAATCAGGCGCGGATTATAGGGCCTGTTAACATTATTCTGAACAACTGTTTGGCAGAATTCTCACTGGCAGCTGCCTGCGTCCACTTAAATAGTCATGAGAGAAGATTTCCACGCAAAACCTCCGTATAATCTCCCTTCAGGGAGATCAATAATAAAGCGGTAAAGCTAACTTTAACCGCGATCAGTAAGGAGGAGCGGATATGCGGCACAGGTATGGCAAATATCTGGCAATACTCTGCCTCACGGCAAGCTTGCATGGTCACGCTGCCAGTAATTATGACCTCGACATTCCCTACCCCACTGGACAAACACCACTCAGCGCAGAAGAAATCATTACTCACGTCTGGTATGTAAATCATTTTCGCGCCATTGATAATTACGCGATTAAAGAAACTGACAACAATATCACCTGGCTTGCCTATAAAACCCGCCGTGGAAAATTTCGTTTTCGAACACTTGAACGCTTTCTAATTAATGAACGGGACCGAACTAAAAAAACGTTCGCCAAAGACCTGGTGGTCTTTCATTACCCGGGATCAGTGGATGGTACCGGCATTCTGATTAATGATTATGCCGATCAATCGAAAAGCCAGTCTCTGAGTATCTGGCTACCAGCACTCAGAAAACCTCGTCGCTTCTCTCAACCTAATCATGACGATGCCTATGCCGGCACAGACTGGACTTATGGTGATGTATCACTACGTAAACCTCATCATGAAACACATGAGTTGCTAAGAACTGAACCATTCGCAAAAGCTGAGGGTGGTAATGTCCTACGCACCGTGGAAATTCCCCAGGACAAGCAAAAACCTTTCATGAACTGGCTACCTGATAAAGCCATGTTAACAATCAACCGTGATACCTATGTCGTAAAGAGTACCACCAAATTTAAAGACTTCTGGTATGACTATCGTATTTCATGGATTGATACAGAAACTTTTGGTGATTACCGAACTCTCTACTATAAGGATGACAAACTCGTTAAATGGGTAGATCGTCTCTGGCAACCTATGCGTTATCACCCTGCTTCACCCGACATTGAAGACCCCAGGGCACAATACTGGGTCATGTGGTATGGCAAAACCTTTTTAACCTAACATGAAACCATGGCCGTTATTCCTCCTGAGGTAAATTTCTGGAATGAACCTGTAGACAGCAGTTTCTGGTCACTGCAAACCCTGGAAAAACTCAAACGTTGAGTACTATACCGATAGGAAAATACTCAGGACAGTTTACTGCTGTTTACGCACAGTTTGTCCTGCGATATCGCTACCTTATCCTTGCAGCTGTCACACTTTTGACCATACTGGCTGCCACCCAGATACACAAAATCGATATTCGTAATGATCCTGACACCCTTTTACCAGGTGATAATTACCATGTCAGAACCAATACCTATGTTGAAGAAAACTTTGGCATGGGTAATCTCATGGTGCTTGGCGTAGAAAACCTGACGGGCGATATCTACCACCCCTGGTTCGTTAACAAGATTGTTAGTATTCATAAAAAACTAAAGGATTACCTTCTGCAAGACCATATAACTACATATCAATCGCGGCGAAAAAAGTCCGCTATATCAAGGGCACACCTGACGGCCTGGACATACGACGACTGGTTCCCAGAACTGGTATCAGTGAGGATGATCCCGATGATGCGAGCATGCTCATGGAACAGCTTCGTACAGGGCTTGAGGAAAACCCCGTTATCATGGATATGCTGTTATCAAAGGATAAACGCTCCACATTTCTTATCACAGACTTTGACGAAACCATTAAAGCCAATTACCTGGATTTTATTGAACAGGTTGATGAGATTATTCAGCAGGAGTCGGATAAAAGAATAAAGATCTATGTGGCAGGTGAACCGTATTTTCTCGCTGCCATGATCAAGGAGCTGAAAGATCAGTGGTACCTGTTTGTGATATCTGTACTTTTGGTTGCGGTTATCCTGCTATTCGAATCACGTAAATTTCGTGCGACGCTGCTACCTATCGTCGGTGTATCCATCAGCGTGATATGGACGCTAGGCCTGATGGGTGCCACGGAATACAAACTCACAACGATGATGATCCTGACGCCGGTACTGATATTCGCCGTTGGCATCGGTCATTCCATTCAGGTCATTCACCGTTTCAATGAAGAACATCTTATTCATAATAATCATTTGAAGGCAGCAGAACGCGCCATTGCCTACACTATTATACCCGCCAGCATGGCGGTTATTACCGATGTCATCGGCTTTATGGTGTTATTCACAGAAAACATTTCCTTTTACCGCGCCTACGCGATGTTCGGTTTGTTCGGCATGATTAGCCTGCTACTTACCTGTACCACACTGGTCCCCATACTAGCGACCATCGTTAAGCTACCTAAGCCTGATACAACAGATAATATACATCGCTGGGAAGATCAGTTAGGCCAATCACTAACTAATCTTATTTCAGGACCGCAGAAGTGGTTACCTGTTGCAACCGTAGTACTTATTCTCTCTGCATCAGCCTACTACATTCCAGAGATCGAGCGCGGCATCAATTATCCAGAGGCTGCTTTTAAACAAGATACAAAACCTATAGAAGACCTTCACGCCCTTAACGCAAGAATGCCTGGGGTCATCTCGTTTAATATCCCGTTTATTGGAAAGCATGAAGAAGCCATGCAGGATGTCAACTTGCTACGCGGCATGAACCAGCTTGAGCTAGCATTAAGAGAAGATCCGGCTATTGGCTTTACCACATCCCTGTCACAGTATATTCATCTTCTGAATTACAAGATGTATAACGATGCAGAAGAGATGTGGGTAATCCCTTATGATCAGCAACTGGTCAACCAGTATCTTTTCATGTACTCGCTTGGCGCAGATCCAGAGGATATGTCAATCGTTACCGATTATGACTACAACAATGGTCAGTTGCTGGGCTTCATTAATACCATGGACCCAGCCGAACTAGACCGCGTCACCAAAAAGATTTCCGATTACATCAGGCTATACAGAGACAATCGCTATTTTGAAGTCGCCGATATCAGTCTAAGTGATGAAGAAACCGGCCTTCCAGGTATCGGCGGGTTTGCCGGTACCTCTGCTGCCACTCGAGACATTAGCGAAAAAGAATGGTTAAAACTACCGATGACAGCTGCCGTACTGATTGCTATCACGATCGCACTTCTGTTTCGCTCCATCACCATGGCAGGCCTAATCATGCTTATGGTCAGTATTACGCTCATTGCACAGTATGGACTTGCCGGCTATCTGAGTAGCATCAAAAATTGGGGCGGCAACCTGCATTTTGGTAACCTGGTTGCACTAAGTATCGGCATGGGACTCGGCATTGGCTACAGCATTTACCTGGCTGAACGCATAAAGGACGAGTATCGTAAATCTCAGGACATCCTCACCACCTTCCGCCAGACTTTTATAACCACCGGTTCCTCCGCACTACTCTCTGTCATGGTATTACTGTTTTGCCTGATACCATTAATGTTCACATCGCTTGCCAATACATGGGGCCTGTCCGTTTATATTGCGGTTGCCATCATTGTCTCGGTATTTTCCGCAATGACACTCTTGCCTATATTGATCCGCGCAACAGTTAATCTACCACTCACACTTACTGAATCATCAAACTTACTCAACTTGCGGGTTTCCGAACGTACCCTACAGTTACAAAAAGAAAAGGACAGTTTGAACGAAGCATTAAGGCTATTACAGGAAACACAGGAACAACTTGTAGAGGCAGAAAAAATAGCGTCGTTAGGCGGCCTGGTAGCGGGTGTTGCACATGAAATTAACACACCACTGGGCAATGCTGCAGTTGCTTCCACACATCTTAAAGAAGAAGTTGCCCTTATCAAGAAATCGATACTCAACGATGAACTCACTCGTTCTGCGCTGGATGACTTTCTTGGCAACACCGAAAATGCCACTCACCTTATCTATAACAATCTTGAAAGGGCGAGCAACCTTGTGCAAAGCTTCAAGCAGGTTGCTACTGATCAGAGCATGGAGGCAAAACGTTTATTCAACCTAAAAGAATATACTGATGAAGTCCTCAATAGCATCCAACCGAAATTCAAGCGCACAAGGATCAATATAACCACGATCTGTAGCGAGACCACTGAAATCAATGCTGATCCCGGTGTATATGCGCAAATACTGTCAAATTTATTAATGAATAGCCTGATACACGGATTTGATAAAGACCAAAGTGGTGAAATAGTCGTCGACATACAGGAGACCACTCAGGGAAAAAGCAAAGATAAAGTCTTATTACTCATCTATATCGATAATGGTAAAGGCATGGATGATGCAACCAGAATGAGTGCCTTTGAGCCTTTTTTCACTACGCGTCGGGGAACAGGCGGCAGCGGACTCGGCCTGCACATCGTGTATAATCTTGTAACGCAAGGTCTTAAAGGAAAGATCGCCCTGGAAAGCGCACCGGGTCAGGGTGTACGGTTTGAGATTTCTTTTCCAATGGAACACCAAGAACCAGTGGATAACAAATAACTAATTAACCAGGACATGGACACACAGGACAAAATTCAGTTCGCCAGGGAAGAAAGCAAGGAAACGCATGAGCTTTCTCCATGGAAGATCATGATCGCTGATGATGAAAAAGACGTTCATGATGTCACTGAAATGACGCTGAACAGATTTATGTTTGACAACCGCCCACTGACTTTCCTCAACGCCTATACGTCTAAAGAAGCTGAAGAGCTATTACTAAAAAACCCTGATACTGCGGTCATCCTGCTTGACTGCGTTATGGAAACCGACAGTGCTGGCCTGGACTTCGTCAAATATATTCGTGATGAGCTTCATAACAAGCTCATTCGTATTATTTTACGAACGGGCCAACCCGGGCATGCACCTGAACTCGAGGTGATCACCAATTACGATATCAATGATTACAAATCCAAAGCAGAATTAACGGCACAAAGACTCTTCACCACCATCGTAACCTCACTGCGATCTTATAAATCAGAGTACGCACTGCTAGAAGAAAAAGAAAAGATACGCATCACCTTACAGGCAATAACTGATGGCGTTATATCCACTGATATCAATGGCCTGATCACCTATATGAATGAAGCCGCTGAATATATTACTGGTATCAGCCTGTATGAAGCGTTCAACAAGCCGTTTGGGTCATTTTGCACACTAGCCAGCCCGGCAACAAACACCCCGATTGAAAACCCAATCATGACGGCATTGAAACAAAAGCAATTTATTGAATTAGGCAATAAAGTCCTGCTAACAAGAATCGATGGTGACAAGCGTATTATCGGTGTATCTGTCGCACTCACACATGATCAACAGCATGATATCAGCGGCACGGTAATGACTTTCCATGATCAGACCCTTTCTGAAAATATGGAAGAGATGCTCGGTTGGCAGCAAACCCATGACCCGTTAACAGACCTGCTTAACCGACGTGAGTTTGAATCACATATCCAGCGAATTTTACAAGAGCCAGGAACTGCCGACTCCCATGCATTCCTGCTATATATTGACTTCAATAACTTTAAAATTATCAATGACAGCTGCGGTCATGTGGCCGGCGATAAATTACTGGTAGAGATAACCCATCAGCTCAAACAATTAGTCAAAGAACCCAGTATTCTTGCACGTATCGGTGCCGACGAATTTGGTATTCTACTGCTGCAATATCATGATGACGATGAGGCACTTGAATTTGCCAACAGCATCATCAATCGTCTGGATAGTTATCGTTTCAAATGGAACGACCAGGACTATATGATCACTACTAGTATAGGCATGGTACCCGTTAACTCGGAATGCGAAGGCATTTCCTGTGTGCTCAGTGCCGCTAATATCGCCTGCGATGCCGCCAAGGAAACCCATCGAAGTAATGTAAATTTCTATACCGAGCAAAGTTCTGACCTCATACAGAAAATGCATGAACTCACCTGGGCAAATAAACTGACACGTAGCATACAACATGATGAATTCGAACTATGGTGTCAGCAAATTGACCAGCTGGACACCAGCCAACATGATGTCTGCCCGCATTATGAAATACTAGTGCGGCTAAAAGACGATGAGGAATTACTCAAGCCTGACAACTTCATCCCAGCTGCAGAAAAATATAAACTCATGCCAAGAATTGATCGCTGGATTATCAATACAACTATTCGAAAACTCAGCGAATGGTACGCGAAAGAAAAAGGCAGCAAACAGATATTTTGTTCTATTAATCTGTCTGGGTCATCACTCACAGATGATCTGCTAATCCAGACCATTACCAATGCGCTTAAAAAATATCCATTTCCTCCGGACAAGCTCTGCTTTGAAGTAACAGAAACCGCAACAATTGCTCATATTGGTAATGCCACACAATTAATCTCTGAAATCAAGGAACTGGGTTGCAAGTTTGCCCTGGATGATTTTGGTAGTGGCCTGTCTTCATTTTCATATCTGAGACAACTGCCCGTGGATTTTCTAAAGATAGATGGACAGTTCATCAAGGATATCCACCATGACTCGCTTAACTACGCCATGGTGAACACGATCCATCACATTGGCAAGATCATGAACATCCAGACGGTTGCTGAATACATCGAGAATGATGAGATACTGCAAAAGCTACTGGAGATCGGCGTCGACTTTGGACAGGGATATGCCATCCATAAACCTGAACCCTTTGATAATATGCTCAGGTCACTATAAATCTAACTTATTCATTAATAGCGGCATTGTGGGCGCCTGCACAAACATGGTAAACACCACTATCCCATAGGCAATCGATTGAACTGTCCACCAGTAGGGAATATCAATCGGTATTGATAATGCCAGCGCTAGCGTAATCGCACCCCTGATACCACCCCAGTACATAATCGCTCGATATTTGAATGAAACAGGTTCCACGCCTGGCATGTAATTCAAAATCGGTATCATAATGAAGGCACCTATGGCACGCGCGGTTAAGGCAGCCACCAAACCAATCAGTATTGCCAACCATTGATCAGTAAACATGGCGATCTGAATCGTAACGCCAGAAATTAGAAATAGCATGGCATTCGCTATATAGGATTTATATTCCCATAATGCTTCCATGAAGCCATGACGTTTTTCAATTACTTCATTACGGCTGGCATAGCCTAACAATAAACCGGCAACCAGCACAGCCATCACGCCTGATACATGGAGCAGTCCTTCAGCAACAATAAATGCCATGTAGGCAGATATCAGGCTAATGACACCGGCAATAACGGAACTGGATACCCTGGGAATCAGAAAGAAACCTAGCAACCCAACCAGACCACCAACCACCATTCCACCAAAGAATATTTTCATAAATTCAACTGTTGCAGATACGGCAGTAAAATCTCCTTCAGTTGCGATGGCAAGGCTAATCAATAATGATACCAACACAATAGCGGTTGCATCATTAAACAGGCTTTCCCCATCTACCAGCACAGATAGCCTCGCGGGGGCTCCTACTTTCTTAAACAAGGCAAGCACTGCAACAGGATCTGTTGCATACAATAAAGCGCCAGCGAGTAATGCTGCCACCCACGGGAATGCCTGTGGATAACCAATCCCGTAGTAAAGAAAGACGGCAATAATCCCCGTCGACAACAACATGAGAGGAATCGCCATAAACAACACGGGGACAATATTCTTTAACAGTAACTTTGCATTCATGTTGAATGCCGCTTCAAATATCAAAACCGGCAACAGCACAAAGAAAATCAAATCATCAAAATTATGCCAACGAATGCCTGTATCAATTGATAAAGAAACCAGTATCTCTGATGCAAGAAAACCGACTAGCAGCAAGGCGGCCGAGAACGGTAACTTAATTTTATCCGCCAGCGGTTCTACCAGAATCGCCAACAATAGCATGCCCATAAATAACAGAATGACATGCTGTATATCCATTAACAGCTTCCTGGCATTTAACTATTGTCGAAACTTCTTCGCTATCCAGTAATCGGCACTTACATATCGGCCAGCACCGACAAAAAATAACGCCAGCAACATAACAAAATAAGTAGCGGCCCATTCGATGCCATTATTGGAAATCACAAAGCTGCCACTCCCTGTCAACCAGTCATAGTTGCCATGCTCCTGTAAAATTGATCTTGCTGCTTCCAGGCGATTACCAGCCTCTTCGATATCTTCTGGCGGCCAGGGGCTCTTCGCATCGGCTACTGCCTGCCATCCATTCTCGATGTGTACGGCAAACATCGCGACCAGCATGGTTATCATCAGAGGAATAGATACCCAGCGAACACCAAATCCAAACAGTAGCAGGACTGCACCAACAACTTCTGTTGAAGTCGCCAGAAAAGCCATCAACCAGGGCATTGGTAAACCAAGCCCCCATTCCGCATTACCAAACCACTGCACCACATCTTCAAAACCTTTCATCTTGTTGGTACCTGCCACCCAGAATACGGGTACCAGGTATAAACGTAATGCCAGAGGCCCGAGAAAATCAGCGGCTTTGCTTATGTCCAGCAGATCCTGAAATTTATTGAATAGCCTGATCATTAATATTCTCCGAAATTATTTTTCTAATCTGCTTGATTGACCACAGGTTCCGGATGAAGTTCATCCAAAGGCACAGATAAACCGTTTTGACAGACTACCCTTGCGTGAAAGCGTCTGAATTCACGTGGCTCCTTAACACCGCATGAGTGCCCAATCACACCCACCTCATATACCATGTTCTTCGCATAGTTAGCGACACGCTCCGCTTTTTCTTCAACCACCAGGCCCGCGTGCATCTTTATATCGTGTGTTGTAATACCCGTTGGACAGGTGTTTTTATTGCATTGCAGTGCCTGAATACAACCCAGTGCAAACATAAAGCCTCTCGCGGTTGCGCAAAAATCAGCGCCAAGGCATAGCGCCCAGGCAACATCTGCCGGTGTAACTAATTTACCTGATGCAAATATTTTGATGCGATCACGCAGTCCATTCTCAATCAATTTATTAACAACCAGCGGTAAGCCTTCCCTTAGCGGCAAACCCATATCATCAATTAGTGGCATCGGTGCTGCACCCGTGCCACCATCTGCACTATCTACCGTAATAAAGTCTGGTGCGCTTTCTATACCACGAGTATTAATCTCTTTAAACAGATCATCTAACCAGCCATACGCGCCCATTACTGCTTTAAATCCAACGGGTTTACCCGTTACCTTGCGTATACGATCGATCATCTCAAGCAAGTCATCATTGGAATTGATATCAGGATGACGATTGGGGCTAATCGCATCTTCACCAACTTTAATACCACGTATCTCTGCGATTTCCTTGTTCACTTTTGCGCCTGGAAGTATGCCGCCTTTACCTGGCTTGGCACCTTGCGAAAGCTTGATTTCAAACATGCGAACCTGTTCATGAGCAGCAATATCCCGAAGTTTGTCGTCATCAAGATGACCATCTAAATCCCTGACACCGTTTTTTGACGTACCTATCTGAAAAACAATATCGCAGCCACCTTCCAGATGGTAAGGTGACAAGCCACCCTCACCCGTATTCAACCAGGTCCCTGCTTTCTTTGCCCCCAGGGATAGCGCTCTTACCGCGGGTTTTGAAATCGCTCCATAACTCATGCCTGAAACACCAAACAAAGCGCTTGTCGTCCATGGCTTGTCACAATAGGGACCCACGGTGACGGGTGAAGTATCAATAGCATCTTCACCTAATGTTGGAAAAGGACAGTTAACAAACAATACCGTACCCGGTGACTTCAAATCTCGGGTAGAACCAAAGGCCACTGTATTGTCCAAATTTTTAGCAGCACGATAGGCCCATGAACGTTGCGCACGATTAAACGGTAATTCCTCCCTGTCCATCGCAAAGAAATACTGACGAAAGAATTCACCAATATGTTCGAACAGGTAACGGAAATGACCAATGACCGGATAGTTACGCCGAATGGCATGTTGCGTCTGTGTAACATCAACAATGTAGGTCACAATAACAATGGCAACCATAATACCAACGGTAAAAATAAAACCGATAGTTAGTGTTTCTAAAGTGACATAGACAAAGCTATCCTGTATCTGTTCGACCATTAACTTCTCCTGTACGTATTAAATCGCACGGGAACGTAGCACCATCATTTTTTCAACCGTCATATCTTCATAGGTGTACCTGATGCCACCAACACCATGACCTGATTCTTTCAGGCCTGCAAAAGGCATCCAGTCAACACGAAATGCTGTATGATCATTCACCATCACTGCAGAGGCATTCAGATGTTTGTAAGCGTGCAATGCCGTATCAATATCCCGAGTATAGACTGCTGCCTGAAATGAATAAGGCACATCATTGGCCCGTCGTATCGCTTCATCGATATCATCATATGAATACACACAGATCACCGGACCAAATACTTCATTACAACTGATCGTTGTTGTATCGGGCGGGTTTAAAGGGACCGTTGCCGGATAACAGGTATCCGATGCAGGCTCCCCTCCACTTAACAGGTCTGCTCCGTCCTTGATGGCCTCTTGCACCCATTCATCCACGCGGGTCACTTCACGTGGTCGAATCAAGGGGCCAATATCCGTTTCTTCTAGCACCGGATCATCGACCAGCATGTCATTCCCCAGTTCCGCCAGTCGTTGCGCCACTTCTTCTACCAGGCCCGACGGGGCGTAAACTCTCTGTACTGAAACACAAACCTGCCCGGCATGATAAAAACCCGCCTTGGCAATCATCGGCAGATTTTCATCCAGATCAGCGTCATCAGCCAGAATAACCGGTGCTGAGCCACCATGTTCCAGTGCGCAGCGTGCTCCAGGGGCCAGTTTAGATCGCAACATCCAGCCAATTTGTGCACTGCCAATAAAACTAAAAAAGCCTACACGCCTGTCGGTCACCAGTTGTTCCGCAACGTTCCGGTCTTCGACCACACAGGCCTGACACCACTCATCGGGCAATCCTGCTTCTCGTAATATCGACACAAAGCGCATACAGGAAAGTGGCGTATCTCCAGCAGGTTTGACAATAACGGGACAGCCTGCCGCAATAGCAGGACCTACCTGATGCACAATCAGATTTAATGGATGATTAAAGGCACTCACCGCTACCACCACACCAATCGGTTCACGATGAGTAAAAGCCAGATGGTGCTCCGATGCAGCATTCATACCCATCGGGATCTCCCGACCTGCTTCATTACGTAATAACTCGGCACAGTTCTTAACACCGTCTATTGCCCGGGTCACTTCAACGCGAGAATCAACCAATGGCTTACCCCCTTCTCTAGCTGCTTCAATCGCCAGGTACTCAAAGCGCTCCTGCATAATATCTGCAGCCCGGTTCAATACAGCAATTCGCTCGGCTCCCGATAACCATTTAGCTCGATCACTGTATAGCGCATGCGCGGTGACAAGTGCCTGTTCAATCGCTGCGGCATCAGCAGTGCCAACGGCTCCAATCTCGCTACCACCAAAAGGAGCGGTAACAACAAGCTTGCCTGAGGCATCTGCATCAGCAATCATCAAATCATAATCTTCAGACATAACTATCCTCTAGTTCTATATGGGGCACACCAGCCCACCCAGTTTCTCTGTCAGTTTCATGTTTTCACTATAATCAACCGGGCAGTCAATAATGACTACTGTATCATCCTTTATCGCACCTTTAAGTGTAGGTAATAAATCTTCAGCCGCTTCCACTCGATAACCTTTTGCACCAAAGCTCTCCGCATACTTCACAAAATCAGGGTTGCTAAAATCAATGTGGCTTGGCCGACCAAATTTTTTCATCTGGTGCCAGCGTATCAAACCATACTTTGAATCCGTCCAGATCAGGATAACGATCGCTGTACCAATACGCATCGCCGTTTCTATCTCCTGTGAATTCATCATGAAACCCGCATCCCCCGTCACTGCAACTGCGGTACGTTCAGGAAAATGTAACTTGGCAGAAATAGCACCGGGTACAGCAATGCCCATTGATGCAAACCCATTTGAGATGATACAGGTATTGGGGTGCTCTTCCTGGTACATACGCGCCATCCACATCTTATGTGCACCCACATCACTGATAATTATATCTTCAGGTTTTAATACCTGGCGCAAGTCCCACATGATTTTTTGTGGTTTAACTGGAAACCCTGTGTCATTGGCGTGTTCAGCCGTCTCCTGAACGATGGTTTGACGTAAAGTAGTCGCTGGAAAGCTGTCTTTGGGCGTGGCCAGCTCAGCAATCGCATTCAATGCCTGGGCAATGTCGCCAACCACACCACATTCAACAATATAGTGTTCATCAACTTCTGCAGCTGAAAAGTCAATATGCACAATATCCGCTGCTTTATTCCTGTTCCACAGGTGAGGATGATATTCAACAATATCGTAACCAACACACACCACAACATCTGCACGATCAAAACCACAGGAGATATAATTCGTCGCGGCCAGTCCAACACTCCCCAGGCAGTGATCATGACTGAAGGGCATTGATCCTTTGGCCATGAAAGTCGTGGCTACAGGCAAATTAAGTTTCTCTGAAAAAGCCAACAGGGCCGCATCGGCCTTCCCTCTTGTTACACCGTTACCTGCCATTACCAAAGGAAATTTTGCGTTGGAAATCAGGTCCGCTGCCTGTTGAAGTTTTTCCTCCGGCGGCAATGGCGCCTTTGGACTTTGAACCTTGAGCGGCTCTTTATCTTCAATATCCATAGCAGCGATGTTTTCCGGAAAATCTATAAAACTACCGCCCGGTTTTTCTGCCTGTGCGACCTTGAAGGCCTTGCGTATCACTTCAGGAATAACTTCAGGCTCTCGCACCTGTGTTGCATATTTGGAAATGGGTTCAAACATATTCACCAGGTCTAGAATCTGATGACTTTCCTTGTGTAGTCGTGTGGTCGCACCCTGTCCGGCGATACCAACAATGGGGGCTCGGTCCATGTTTGCATCAGCAAAGCCAGTAACCAGGTTAGTGGCACCTGGGCCAAGTGTTGCAAGACAAACGCCGGCAGTGCCAGTCAGTCGGCCCTGCACATCAGCCATAAAGGCTGCACCCTGTTCATGGCGCGTCGTGATAAAGTTAATCGGACTATCCAGCAGGACATCCATAACGGCGATATTTTCTTCGCCGGGAATACCAAAAATATATTCTACATTTTCATTTTCCAGACAACGGACAAACAGTTCCGACCCCTTCATCCTTTACTCCTTATTATTAATTATTTGCTGACTACCTTTATCGTAAGGCCTGCAGCGGGAGTATTCGCGTAGCTATCGCTAATTATAGAAGCTTTATGTTGGTTTATTGTTTAATTTTCAGGTTCTGATACCAAGCACAATGTCCTTTTTCCTTAACTGACGCAGTGTATCCAGTCCACCTGTGACAATCACCTCAGGTTGCGGGTGATTCAATTCCTGTGCGATCTGCTCTAGCGCCTGGCGACCTGTCATGGAAGTGTCATTTTCATTCAAGAGTTGAATTAAGCGTGCTGTCACTGGATTGATCTGCATAAACCCAACTTCATCCTGCCGATCACGATAGATAACTATCCAGGTTGGTTGCTCGGGTTTTTCCTCAGGCTGTAGGTCAACAGAAATCGTGTGCACGGGCCATTCATAATAAAGCACCCAGACCAGCGGTGAGATAACAACTGCTTCATCTAGTAAATCTCCACTAGCATCACGATCAATCTCTTCAATATTATCCTGCGATAACATCGCTGCGGTTTCCATCCATTCATAATGTGCCAGTTCAAGAATAAAAGGCGGATCACACTCACGAGCTTCAAATTCGTTTTGCAGATAGTCGATAAACTCCTGTGCCATTTCTGGAAAATGTGGCGTATGTGCCTGATGACGAGAAAAGTAATTCCTGATCAGCTCATGCCAGTCTTCATCGTTATACAGTGTCCGTAATACAGGAAATGCAGATGAGACAAAGCTTTCGACATTGTTGTAGAAAAGATCACGATAAATGGCCATACGACGATCTTCGATACCTTTCGGGCCCGGCGTACTATCCGGATCGCGTATATGTGCAGCGAAATCATACTGTGCTTGCTTAAAACCAGGGCTGGACATGGTGTTATGAAGCCTGTGCTGTCAGTTTATTAAAGGTACTTCCCTGGTATTCAATAATCTTGTCTACCTCCCTGATGAGCTCTGCCAGTGGCGGGATATTAAAATCACGCTCAAGTAATGTAGGAAATACGCCAAATTCTTCGTATGCAACGGCTAACAAATTCCATACCGGATCACAGATATCATCGCCATGGGTATCGACACGTAAATCCTCTGCCTCTACAAAATGTCCAGCCATGTGTGCATATACAATGCGGTGTCCCGGCAATGCCTTCAGAAATTGTTCTGCGTCATATTGATGGTTGATCGCATTAACGTAAATATTATTGATATCGATGTGAAAATCGCAATCGGCCTCTTCGATAACCGCGTTCACAAAATCAATTTCAGACATCTCCTGGCTGGGCGCCGCGTAGTAAGACACATTTTCCATGGCAATGCGGCGTTCAAGAATTTCTTGAACGCGCTTAATACGATCAGCGACATAGTGGACCGCCTCTTCAGTAAACGGGATTGGCATCAAGTCATATAGATGACCACCATCCGAGCAGTAACTCAGATGTTCACTGTAGACAGAAATATCATGATGATCAAGGAATGTTTTAACTTCTCTAACAAATTCCTCATCCAGAGGCGCGGGTGAACCTATGGATAATGACAAACCATGCGCAACAAAGTCATGCTGCTCAGTAAAGGAACGAAAAATCTTACCGTCCTTACCACCGACACGCATCCAGTTTTCCGGAGCAATCTCCATAAAGGAAATCTGCTCGGGAAAATCGGTTAATAATTCATCAATCAGGTCTCGACGAAAACCCAGACCTGCACCCCGCACAGGATACTCACGTTGAATTTCGTGATTCATCGTTTTCTCCTGTCAGGGTAATTAGATCAGATAGTGACTAATTAATTCTTGCCACCACACTTGCCTTCAGTCGCCTTTGGCGCGGGCTTTGCACCACCACATTTGCCTTCACCACACTTACCTTCCGCTACAACCTGATAACCAGAACCCAGATCGGTCATACCAAAAGGGCTAGCATCTGCCTGGGCGACGGGCATAGCTGCCAGGGTAGCTACAACTGCTGTACCAATGGCGGCTGCAAGTGGGTTCATTGAATTGTTTTTAGACATCTATCTTCTCCGTTATAAAAATTCTTAAATTTAACTTTATTGACCTCGAAAGATCTAACTAGTTCTTTAAAGTTCTAATAATTAGAGCTCTCACTAACACAGTTAGTTTCCAGACAATGCTTGTATGCGAATGCTTTGATGCAAGGTTGCTACAAAAGTTCCATACGAATTCAAAACCGTTCAAATTAGTGGGTCAATTACTAGATAAAAGAGGCGGTTTACATCTTAAGTATATTACTTATCTTACTGATATTTCTACATATTATTTAACTCATTATAATTTACTTTACCTGTACCCAATAATGGAATCGCATCAAGCTGCACAATATCTCTGGGCACAGCCAGTTCTCCAACGCCTCTGGCCTTGGCGCTTGCCAGCAACTGCTTTCTTTCAGGTTGGTGCTCTGTCGTAAATAGCACCAATTTCTCACCCTTCTTGCTATCTGGTCGGCTAATTGCTGCGTGCTCACTGGCTGGCCAACAGGCTTTTGCTATCTGCTCTACGACGGTCAATGACACCATTTCACCAGCAATTTTTGCAAATCGCTTCGCCCTTCCCTGAATTGAAATATATTGCAGCTCATCTACCGTAACGATATCACCCGTGTCATACCAGCCATCGCCCAGATGTGTTGTTGGCGGCTGCAACACCTCAGGTGCATCCGGCATAAGGTAACCCCTCATAATATTTGGCCCTTTGACCATTAACCTACCACCCTCCTCGATTCCTTCTACTGGCTCAAGGTGATACTCAATGCCTGGTAGCAAACGACCAACTGAACCAGCCTTGTGATATATCGGCGTGTTAATCGAAACAACAGGGCTGGTTTCAGTTGCACCATATCCTTCCAGAATACGCAGGCCAAATTTCTCAAACCACAGCTGACGAGTTTGTTCCTGCAACTTTTCAGCGCCGGCAATAACCAATCTTGCCTCATTAAAGTCATAAGGATGTGCCTTACGGGCATAACCTTCCAGAAAGGTGTTTGTTCCAAACAAAATAGTCGCTCTGATATCATAGGCCATCTCCGGTATGACGTTATAGTGCAAAGGGGACGGATATAAAAACAGGTGCATACCGGTCGTTAATGGCAATACCATACCTGCCATCAATCCAAAGGAATGAAACAATGGCATCGCATTTAGCATGACATCATCCGAAGTGAAATTAATAATGGCAATTAGCTGGCGATGGTTGGCCATCAAATTGCAGTGAGAAAGCACCACTCCCTTGGGCTCACCCTCAGAACCTGAAGTAAACAATATTACTGCCGGATTATCGGGGTCCATGTCCACATCGCTGAGTGATAACGAAAGCGATGGAAACCATGTGGAAAACAACGCCTTCATCTTGATGGCGATGCCAATATCCTGTTTCACATCTTCCAGGTAAATTAATTCAATTTCATCTTGTAGTCCGGCAATAATATCTCCCAGCCCTGCCGTCTCGACAAACTGACGGGAAGTTATTAATTGCTTCAATCCAGCCGTTTTTATCGCTGATAAAATACCGCTTAACCCCATCGTGAAATTAATCATCGCGGGAGTTTTCCCTAGCCGATGCAAACTCATAAAGCTTACTACCATAGCGATCGTATTTGGCAGCATTAAGCCAACATTTTTCTGCTCACCCAGATATGGCCTGATGCCATCTGCTAGCGCGGTGTGTGCCCTAAGCAAGCCATTATAGGAAAGTGGCTTTCGATTAATGTCCTCAACAACAATATGGCCACCACCATGTATGGTTCGTGCTTTAAGAATTGCCTGCAGTAAAACCTTACGCTGTTCACCACCTAGAAAGACCATGTCCCGCATAATATCCGATAGCATTTGCCCAACTTGCTGTCTGCGCGACGCACCTTTAATTGCAGGGTCTAGCTCAATCTTGCGTGGCGGTTGAATACTAATACGGATAGGTGGAAACCAGCGTTGCCGGATGACACCTTGTAAGCGTGAGAAACGGGAATATTGTGGACCATCCAGGTAGATGGGCAGGATACTGGCGCCGGTTTTGTCTGCTACTAGTGCCGGGCCGTGATAAACCTTCATTAATGCCCCTGTGACAGTAATACGACCCTCGGGGAATATTACTACAGGTTGGTCACGTTCTATTGTCCTGATCAGGCTTTTGACATATAGGGGATTGGTTGGATCGATCGTTACATAATTTACAGGCCAGATAAACAGCTTTACCCACCAGTATCTTGCCATGTAGGTATTGATGACGAATAAGGGAATCTTCGGTAAGAATACACCTAACAAAATTCCATCCAGAAACGACACATGATTTGCAATAATAAGTACTCTTGAGCCAGCATGATTATAGTTTTCTATACCTTCAACCTTAACGTTGAATAAAATCTTTGTGATCAGTCGAAAGATTTGCCGCAGTGCCTGTGCTACAAGTACTTTCATGACTTGCCCGCCAAACCGTAGATAAATTGATTGATTAACAAGTCAGTCATATCATGGATCGGCACATCGCCATGAGACAACTTGTTACTCATTGAAAGTATACATATGCCATGTACACCACCCCATAGTGCCCTGGCCTGTTTTTCCAGTATCACCTGGTCGACCTGTTGCAATTTTTCCAGTTCCTTTTCAACCAGCGTCAACATGCTTTGTGAAACTTGCATGTACTCATCATAAGTGCTCGATTGTATCTTGGTCGCATGTTCATACACCAGGCGCCAACGGTTCTCATTGTCTTGTGCAAAGTTTATGTAATTAACTGCCATTTCCCTTAACTGCTCTACCGGACTTAACGCTGAATTCAGGCAAGCCTTCATGCTTTCATGCATCAGGTTTAGTGTACGTAAATTGATATGTAGTATCAGATCATCAAGATTTTCAAACACCAGGTACAAGGTACCCACGGTATAGTTGATTTTCGCAGCGATCTTTCTGGCAGATACCGCCGCCAAACCTTCACTTTCAAGTAATTCGATCCCAGCCTGCAAGGCCATTTCTCGAATTTCATCACGAGAATGATCGTTTCGCCGTCCCATAAAATCTTAATCCACAATTACTGAACAGTGTTTATAATTTAGACCGGGATTGATAATAATGCAATAAAGAATTATCGATGACGTCGGTGCTCACGTTGTTTTCTTTTGTCTTTTTCCGAAGTCTTTGGTTTCTTACGTTTCCCCGCATAAGGATTCTTACTACCGCGAAACTCAATCTGGACCGGCGTGCCCTTGATACGCAATTGCTGACGTATTCGATTAATTAGATAACGCCGATAACTATCAGGAACAGACTGCGTCTGGTTGCCATGAATAATAAACAACGGCGGGTTTACACCACCCTGATGGATATAACGTAATTTTATCCGCCTACCTCGTACAATGGGAGGCTGATGCTCGGCAAGCATATCTTCTAGTAACCGATTCAAGTCTGGTGTGCTATAACGTCTAAAAGCAGAATGGTACGCACGAACCGCAGAATCAAGTACGTCGAATATCGCTGTTCCATGCTTTGCTGATATAAAATGCAAATCAGCAAAATCAGTGAAAGTTAACTTACGTTCAAGCTGTCGTCGGATCTCCTGCCGATGTTCCTCAGATAGCCGATCCCATTTGTTGACAGCAAGTACTAACGCACGACCCTGCTCCAGAATATAACCCAATAGACTGGCATCCTGATCGGCAATACTCTCCCTTGCATCCAGCATCATAATGACCACGTTAGCCTGATCAATCGCCTGCAAAGTTTTTACTACACTGAATTTTTCAACTGTCTGTTTAATACGGCCTCGTCGTCTGACTCCCGCCGTATCAATCAATATCATGGGCTCATTATTATAAGTGAGGGGGACATTAATACTGTCACGCGTCGTACCCGGCTGGTCATATGCCACCAGACGCTCTTCACCGAGCAGTCGATTTATTAAAGTTGACTTACCGACATTTGGACGGCCTATGACTGCAACCGTGAGACATTGTTGCTCAGGTTGTTCTTCAACTGGCCTGGCCTCTACAGGTTCCAAACCAGGATGTGATAATAAAGTGGTCGTTAACTCACTCATACCACGACCCTGTGAAGCAGCAACACCAACAGGGTCTCCCAAACCCAGCGCATGGAACTCACTGGTAGCAATAAGTTCGTTTACACCATCAATCTTGTTAACAATCAACAGTATCGGTTTTCCCATGCGTCGGAGCTGATCAGCAATCTGCTCATCGCGAGAATTTAACCCCTGCTGTCCATCAACCATAAACAACACGAGATCAGCTTCCTCGGCTGCCAGAAAAGACTGTTGGATCATCAGGTCATCAATATCATCGGCCTCATCAATCAGACCACCCGTATCGATAACGATAAAGTCATGCCCGGCTAATTTTGCATGGCCATATTGCCTGTCGCGCGTTAGTCCTGGAAAATCAGCAACCAAAGCATCGCGTGTTCGTGTCAGGCGATTAAATAATGTGGATTTCCCGACATTAGGTCGTCCAAGTAAGGCGATGACGGGCATGGGATTAATTCCATTCGCTAGTTAGCGCGCGTGGCAGTTAACTCACCACCTTTACTGTAACTGTAAATAGCATTGCCATCCGTTATCGGTGTACTACTTACCCCGGCACTGTCTGTTTGCGTTCGTGCAACAATATGCCCATCGTCAGTCGATAGCCAGTGTTGATATCCTTCAAAGTCACTAACAACAATATATTTATCTACCACGACTGGGCCTGTTACTGAGCGGAATTGTAGCTTGTCCTGCTTCCATAAGGATGCACCACTTCGTCTATCCAGCGCCCAGACATTTCCATCGGCATCTGTAACATATAGATTCAAACGATCCACGCTGAAATCACTGGATGTTGATAAGTCTTTAGACCAGATAGTTTTCGCTGTTTCAAGCTCCAAAGCAACGATACTGCCCTGGTATGAAGCCGCATAAACCACGCCATTAACAATGATTGGGTTTCCATCGATATCGACAATACGGTCAAGCTCAGACCGGCCGCTTGGAAATGCCACGCTTTTTTCCCATAAAGGTAACCCTTCCTTAAGCGATAGTGCAGATAATTTTCCACTGTCTGAACCGTAAACAACAAGCCCACCGGCAATAACAGGAGAACTACTGCCCCTTAATGTTAAAGTTGGCACACTTCTGTCATAGGTCCACAAACGTTTACCATCAAGAGAGGATAATCCAAACATACGACCATCAATGGCACGTGCAATAACCACGCCCGCAGCAGCAGATGGCACTGACAAAACTTCACTCGTAACACGGCTACGCCATACTTCTTTCCCATCAGTAATTGAAAGCGCGATAATCTCACCTTCACTTGACCCCAGTAAAACCAGTGCTTCACCGACGCCCGGCCCACCACCTAAGCGGGTTTCAGTATTAACTTCCCAAATAATACTCCCGCTATCTGCATCAAGCGCCATCACAGTTCCATCACGGCTGGCAACGAAAATCTGTCCGTCTGCAATCATAGGCTTGAGATTAACAAAGTTAACATTGCCACCTTTACCAACATTTTTTGACCATTTGCTAGTTACCGATATTGTCGGTTGTATTTCGGTTAACTCTGTTGGCGGAGTGGCATTGTCTTTACCCTTTGTCATGTCTGTAATGGTTTCGCACCCGCTTAATGCGAAAGCTAACGCAATGAACCAAACACCGTTATGTAATTTATTCATCATTCAATTATTCCGCTGCAGGAAGGTCATCTATTTTCATTTGTATGAATTGTGTATCAGTGTCCTGACTGGCCAGCGTCATAGAGTTCATATACGCTGTTCTGGCTGCAGCATATTGACCACGCTCATATTCCAGGTCCCCCCGCAATTCTTCAAATGCGTATGCATAGGATGAATCAACGCTAACTGAAAGCAACTGTTCCACTTCATCCAGCTTTGATTGCGCCAGATAGAGGCGCGCCAGCCTTAACGTTGCAATTGCATTAAATGTCGACTGCTTATCCGCCACAATCTCCTTTAAAGGTTCTACCGCCTTGTCCATCTGACCCTGCTCAACACGTGCTCTTGCCAGCAATAATCTCGACATATCAGCGTATAATGAACCCTGATTGTCTTTCACTAGTTTTTCAGCCTGCACTGCAGCCTGCTCATACTGACCACTGGATAACAATTGCTCAATAACATGAATTTCTACTGAAATATTCTCAGCAACAGTAACTTGATGTGACTGCCAACCACGCCAGCCATAGACGCCACCCAGTCCCAGTACTACACCCAGTACCAGTGACATTCCGTTTTCCTGAATCCAGCGCTTAATCTGCTGTAGTTGCTCCTTTTCAGAGTCCATGTTTTCCATAACAACGCTTCCTGTATTTAATCTTTAGTGACTGTCAGTTGTAGCTCATTAGCCAACCACCCTGACAATTCTGTTTGTGCTACCTTCTGCTGCTGCGCAGAGCTGTCGCGTAAAAATTTTACCGCTACCTCACCTTGAGCCTGTTCTTCCTCACCCATAATTAAGGCAATAGAAGCACCTGAACGGTCTGCTTTCTTGAATTGGCTTTTAAAACTACCGCCACCACTGTTAGTGACCATGCATAAACCCGGTATTTGATCACGCAGGTTTTCTGCCAGAATTTGCATTGGCAATTGCACCATATCACCCACACCCACAAAATAAACGTGCGGATTCTGTACAACTTCACTACCCGAGGCAAGCATTTCTACCAACCTTTCCAGACCCATGGCAAAACCAATTGCTGGACAGGGCTTTCCCCCAAGCTGGCTTACAAGCGCATCATAGCGACCTCCAGCGCAAATGGTTCCTTGTGCGCCAAGACTATCTGTGATCCATTCAAAAACCGTATCAGAATAATAATCCAGGCCACGCACCAGCCTGTCATCAAGTGTATAGGCAATACCCGCTGCATCCAGACGCTGACATAACCCTGCAAAATGCTCTGATGATGACTCATCAAGATAAGCGCCTAAACGCGGTGCAGCCTCAATAATTGCCTGCATCTCTGGATTCTTGCTGTCCAGCACACGCAATGGATTGGTAAATAAACGCCGCTGACTATCGGCATCTAACTGGTCCTCGTGTGATTGCAGATATTCAACCAGTGCTTCGCGATAACGTGATCGAGAATCCGCATTGCCGAGTGAATTGAGGTGCAACCTGACATCTTTGATACCAAGCACTTGCCAGAACCGTGCTGTCATCATGATCATTTCAGCATCAATATCGGGCCCTGACAGTCCAAACACCTCAGCACCAATTTGGTAAAACTGTCGATAACGCCCTTTTTGTGGACGCTCATGCCGAAACATGGGCCCCATATACCAGAGTCTTTGGATTCCCTCATTTAATAAGCCGTGTTGTAAAACAGCGCGTACACAGCTGGCTGTACCCTCTGGTCTCAATGTCAGGCTATCGCCATTCCTGTCATCAAAGGTATACATTTCTTTCTCAACGATATCGGTCACTTCACCAATAGATCGTTTAAAAAGTTCTGTCTTCCCAAGAATAGGGAAACGAATTTCTCGATAGCCATAGGCTTTTAGTAATTTACTGAGTTCATTTTCCAGGTACTGCCAGGTACCGGTGTCAGCTGGCAGCAGGTCATTCATTCCTCTGACAGCTTGTAGAGTAGGCTTAGCCATTAGTGAGTACTTAACAGGGATATAAAAAGAAAGTTAAACAATAACTATTCGGCGGACTTGCCTAATACCAATCTGGCAACCTTGCCTGATTTAAAACTGGATAAATCAACCGGTTCACCTGCATAATCCAGTTCAACGTTATTTGTTCGTCCAATAATGAGATGTAATGGGCCTTCATGCGAGAGATTGATATCCTCTCCCTTATTATATGTGCCTGCTTTCAGTTTATTACCCTCTCCATCGTCAATTCTAATCCAGGACATGCCAGAGAACTTCATGGTCAATACCGGTATTTGGTCAACCTGTGGTGCTTCCTGAACCTCTTCAGCCTGAATATCAGGTTCAAGCGTATCCGTGTCAGCCGCATTAGTTAGTTCAAGCCCAAGCTGAACTTCACTTTCGGGGCTTGGCGATGTAGCTGACTGTTCTGCTGATAAATCATCTACAGCTTCATCTACTGTTCCCTGTACATCCTCCACAACATCAACTGGCTGGTTAAGCTCATTTTCCATGGAAAAGACTTCAACCGTTTCAGCTTGATCATTGTCTTCTGTTTTATTATTTTCTTGCTGTGTCTGTGTCTCAGCAACTATTTCCGTCTTATCTAACACATTAAAGGACTGCTCTAATACCCATAGCACAGATACAATCACCAGCAATACAATCAGACCAGTGCTAATACATTTGACCCATCCATCCTGACTACAGGATGACTCCACGGAATGTCGAGTTGACAATAATGGCCTACTAACCTGATTTTCCTCGTCAAATGACTTGAGTGTGGATGTTGGTAAATCCATCAACCGGATATAGGCAAGGAGGTAGCCCCTAACGTAGGCAAGTTCAGGCAATGATTCGTAGTTATTATCTTCCAACGCCTCTACGACGTGCTCTTCAAGATTTAATCGACTGGACACCTCAGCAATCGTGATGGATTTTTTCTCACGAGCATTGCGTAATACCTCACCAACATGAACTGTGGCTTCCTCGATTTTATCTTCATTATCTGATCGACCTTCACTCATCGATTAGATATCTCCTCTAACAACAAACGAGTTTGTACAGAATCTGGGAAACGAGACTTTAGACGAACAGCATAGTTAGCTGCGGCATCTTTATCTCCTAGCTGCTTTTCAATCCGGTATCCTGCCCACAATATTTCTGGCGAATGTTGACCTACCGCCTTGTAACGCTGTAAATAAGCCCTGGCTTGCAGGTAATTTTCCTGATGTAAACTAATCCTAATCATATTGAGTAAAGCAGAAGCCAATTGAGGTTGCTTCTCCAGTGCCTGACGTAAAAAACCCTCTACCTGTTCGTATTCATTAATTCTCATCGCACATGCACCTGCATTGCTCAATGGAATATGGGGCGCTTGATACAAGGGATTATTGGCCGCAATCTCAAACTGTTTTATACCCTCACGCTCATTATGATGGCGACAAAGGAATTGCCCATAGTTATTACGTAACCTCGGGTCATTGGCATCAAGTGAAATAGAGCGTTTATAGTGTTGCTCAGCAAGGTTATTTTCTTCTATCTCTTCGTACAACACAGCAATCGTCGTATGTGCAATAGCCAGACCAAATTCCTTCTGTTTCATATACTCGATGCCTAACTGCACATTAAGGTAGGCGGGTGTATTTAGATAATGCTCTCTGGATTGCTCATCAGCATATTGCGACCGATCATTTTTCTTAACTGGTGATCCTACGCCACTCTGACAGGCAACCAATACCAGTGTAGCGACCACAACAAAAAGAAGTTTTACATAGTTTTTCATTGCGCCACCATTTGTATTTTTTCAGACATCACTGATTCTGTATTGATACGAACAATTCTATCTGAAATCTTGCCTGCCAATTGCCCACATGCCGCATCAATATCCTGTCCACGGGTTTTCCTCGTTGTGGCAACCAATCCGCCCGATTGCAATATTTCACTAAACTGATGGATTGCCTGGTGGTTTGAACATTGATAAGAAACGCCCGCGAAAGGATTAAAGGGAATAAGATTAACCTTTGCCCGCAGTCCTTTCAGAATCTTGATTAATTGGCGCGCATGTTCTGGGCGATCATTAACACCATCCAGCATGACATACTCAATAGTAATTTTTCGCGTGTTACGGTTTCCAACATATCGTTTACACGCATCGATTAAATCACGTATTGGAAAACGTTGATTAAGTGGCACTAATTGATTCCGCAACTCATCATTTGGCGCATGTAAAGAGATTGCCAGGCTGACATCAAGCTCATCAGTAAGCTTATCAATATGCGGTACAACACCTGCTGTACTCAGAGTAACGCGTCTGCTTGATAAACCGTAGGCAAAATCATCCATCAACAGGCGAAGCGCCGGAATTACGTTGCGGTAGTTATATAGCGGCTCGCCCATGCCCATCATGACGATGTTACTGACGACACGATGTGGTTGATCAAAACCATTCAGTAACTTGTTTGCAATCCAAACCTGACCAATGATCTCTGCTATCGTCAGATTTCGATTAAAGCCCTGTTGCGCTGTTGCACAAAAAGTACAATCGAGTATGCAACCCGCCTGCGATGATACGCAGAGCGTACCCCTGTCTGCTTCGGGAATAAAAACGGTTTCAATCGCATTGCCATCCGGAAATCTGAATAACCATTTCCGTGTACCGTCACGTGAAACTTCGTCGCGAACGATTTCAGGCAGGTTAATTTCACAATGTTCAGACAACCATGCACGCAGCGACTTGCTGATATTGGTCATCTGTTCGAAATCGATGACGCCATTTTGATGAACCCACTGAATAATTTGATCGGCCCGGAAACGTTTTTCGCCATGCTCAACGAAAAACGCTGCCAGCGCATCACGATCAAAATTCAGCAGATTGGTTTTGCTAGCCCGCATATATCATCAGGATCCCGGAATATGGTGCAGGACTGGTGCGGTTGGCCGCAGTACTGGAGGCACAAAGGTAGCCGTAGCTACCTTTGTGGTGAAGTACAAGGTCAGGCGTGCCAGAACAAGTCAGAACCGGGATAGGCTCCCCAGAATTTTGCTTACATTTTAGTAATAGCTTCATAGTCCAATCATTTGATAACTATATGATAATGGCAGCCGCCTGATGATGTATGCGGGCTCTTCATCTAACGTGTGCGTTCGCACACCCCTTCTTCACCAAAAAAGAAAGCAATTTCCTGCTCTGCGGTTTCAGGCGCATCGGAACCATGCACGGCATTTTCATCTACTGTCGTGGCAAAGTCAGCGCGAATGGTGCCAGCATCGGCCTCCGCTGGGTTAGTCGCTCCCATCAGCTCACGATTCTTGGCAATCGCATCCTCACCTTCAAGCACCTGAACCATGACGGGCCCAGAAATCATAAATTCCACCAAGTCTTTATAGAATGGGCGCTCTTTATGAACAGCATAAAAACCTTCAGCCTGTTCACGCGTCAGGTGAAGCATTTTTGAGGCGATGATGCGCAAGCCACCTTTCTCAAAACGTGAATAGATTTCTCCAATCACATTTTTGGCGACGGCGTCCGGTTTTACTATTGAGAATGTACGTTCTACTGCCATGAAAAACTCCAGAATTATCAAGATACTGTAACAAAAAACCCGCGTAACTGCGCGGATAATATGAATAAATCGTGGCGGATTGTATCGGTGCACGGGGCGCTAGGCAATGCCAACCGTCCATCCTTTCCAGACGGCTTAGCGAGTCGCCAGGCAGGCACTCCTTTGGGAGGGAGAAGAAGAGACTAAATTTGCTTAAAGCGGGGGAAATTAAACGCTAAAGCTCTCGCCGCAACCACACGCTGCAGTTGCATTAGGGTTGTTGAATCGAAATGCCTCATTAAGTCCTTCACGACCATAGTCCAGCTCAGTTCCATCCAGAAATTCCATACTGTCACTATTGATAATGACCTTTGCACCATGCTCTTCAAAGATATGATCTTCCGCAGTCGTTTCATCGGCAAAATCAATCGTGTACATATAACCGGAGCACCCTGAAGTTTTAACGCCCACACGTAAGCCCAGACCTTTACCGCGGGAAGCAATGGAATCCTTGATTCTGTTTGCTGCTGCTTCTGTAATCACAATTGTCATATCAATTACTCCTGATCAGGCGGAAACAGTGTGCTTTTCAACAAATATTTTCTGCTGACGCTCTGCAATCTTTCTCACCTCAACACTTTTCAATATATCCGCCAGGCTAACCGAATCGAGAAACTGCTCAATCTCAGCACTCAATTCACTCCAAACCTGGGCCATGTAACATGGCCCATCGTCATTACTGGTTTCCGGTAGCGGCTCATTGACGGCCTTGATAATCTCACTAATGGCTATTTCAGCGGGTTCACGGCCTAACGAATAGCCTCCGCCAGGCCCTCTTGTACTGTTGACCAATCCTTCTCTACGCAGTTGAGCAAAGAGTTGTTCAAGGTACGACAAAGACAGATCCTGTCTTTCCGCTATATTGGCAAGAGGTGTGGGCGCTTGCCCGTATTGCAAGGCCAAATCCAGCATTGCTGTGACGGCGTAACGCCCTTTAGTCGTCATCTTCATCAGGAAATGGGAACACAAGCCTGTATGGCAGTCAATTATCCAGAGGTGGTGGTGTCATCATCTCCTGGTTCGCCAGATCCATCTTCCAGTTCATCCAGGGTGCATGGTTCCAGCGGGGGAATTTCTTCGCCACCCATCGTATTCAGCCGCTCTCCCATCTGGCCAATACGTTCATCGACATGATGCATGTGATCCAGCATTTTATTGATCGATTGCACAATCGGATCTGGCATATCCTGCGTGGCACCATAGGCATCAAAACCCAACTTCTTCGCCATGGCTTCGCGGCGGGCATTCACCTCATCCGGGGTTGAACTGATAATACGAGCCGGTATTCCCACCACAGTTGCGCCTGCCGGCACATCCTTTAGCACCACGGCATTGGAGCCCACGCGACTATCATCGCCAATATTAATCGGGCCAAGAATTTTTGCGCCTGCCCCCACTACCACGTCATTACCCAACGTTGGATGACGCTTACCGGCTGTCCAGGAAGTTCCACCCAGTGTTACGCCATGATACAAGGTGCAATCATCGCCGATAACAGTTGTCTCTCCAATCACCACGCCCATGCCATGATCGATAAAAAAGCGCCGACCGATCTGAGCTCCCGGATGTATTTCAATACCTGTCATCCAACGCGAGAAATGCGACAACACCCTGGCTATCCATTTCAAGCCATGTTGCCAAAGCCAGTGATTAAAGCGATGCATCATGAGCGCATGCAAACCTGGATAGGCAGTCAGCACCTCGAGCGTATTTCTCGCAGCCGGATCACGATCAAAAACACTCTGAATATTTTCACGTAAATGTTTAAACATTTGCTGCAGTCTACTGACTTCCTGTTAATTTCCTTTCAATCATACTTAAAAACCCGCGCATAATCTGCACCTCGGGGTGCGTCATCATCGGTCGATTAAATAAACGCTGAACACGGCGGCGTAATAACTTGGGCTGTTCGGGTCGATAATAATCAACTGACTGCATTACCTGAAAGATATGCTCATAAAAACGATCCATTTCATCTCGATTAGCCAGTGGCTCTTCTTGCTGGGTAACCTCCTTACCTTCTGCCAACAACTGTGCCATTCGAAACTCATAGGCGATGACCTGCACAGATGCCGCCAGATTCAGTGAGCTATATTGATCATTGGCAGGGATATGGATCTGAAACTGACAATGGTCCAATTCCTCATTCGACATACCCGATCGTTCTGAGCCAAAAACAACCGCTATGTCGCCCCCCTGCTTATCAAGCGCCAGGGCCTTATCAGCCGCTTCCCTCGGATTGAGTAAAGGCCATGGCAGATCGCGCAACCGCGCGCTGGTGCCCAAAACCAGATCGCAACCCTGTAACGCTTCCTGCAGGCTTTCAACAACCTGTGCATTCGCCAATAAATCATCTGCTCCTGATGCCCTGGCGGTTGCCTTGGCACTCGGAAACTCCACCGGGTTGACCAGCACCAGCTGGGATAGCCCCATCGTCTTCATGGCCCGGGCTGCAGAACCGATGTTTCCTGGCTCAGTGGTGCGAATCAGCACCACACGAACTTTGTCTAATAAATTATTTATCTCTTCTGTCATGATTTACCTTGATTCTGATCGTCACCCATTCACGGGAGTATTCCTTTTGGCCTGAAATTGGCGTGATATGACTAATTATCGCTGATTTCTTTTACTTGAAGGAGTATTTCCAGTATCTTCCCGCGCCATGAAAGGCACCCTCAATACCGCTGTCCGCGCCGCCAGAAACGCTGGTGACATTATCACACGTTACGTCGATAGAATTGACACTTTAAAAATCGGCACCAAGCAGCACAATGATTTTGTCAGCGAGGTGGATCAACTGGCTGAACAGGAAATTATTAATTCTCTTAAAAAAGCCTATCCTGATCACGCCATCCTTGCTGAAGAAAGCGGCTCCCACAATGACACAGAGGACGATGCTCGTCCGACCTGGATCATAGATCCTTTAGACGGCACAACCAATTTCCTGCATGGTTTCCCACAATTTGCAGTATCCATCGCCATGAAACAGGACAACCAGCTACAGGTTGGTGTGGTTTATGACCCCATGCGCCAGGAACTATTTACGGCAATTAAAGGCGGCGGTGCTAGACTCAATGATCGTCGTATAAGGATGAACCCAAATACCAAGTTGGAAGGCTCATTAATTGGTACTGGATTTCCATATTACCGTTATGACTACCTTGACCAGTACATGGACACACTCAAAGAAGTTATTACCAAAACTGCTGGTGTGCGTCGCCCCGGTTCAGCTGCCCTGGATCTGGCCCATACCGCAGCCGGTCGATTTGATGGCTTCTGGGAATTTAACCTCCAGGCATGGGATAACGCTGCAGGGGCACTCATGGTTCAGGAGGCCGGTGGTATCGTCAGTGATTTCGATAATGGTCAGGATTTTCTAAAAAGCGGCAATATTGTTTGCGGTTCACCACGCGTGCATGAGGAGTTGCTTGAAATTATCCAACGTCATACCGCTAAACAATAAATTCCATGTCCAAGCTCAGCATCATTTTTAACGGTACACCCGAGCTCGAATACGACCGTAACAAACCGTTACAGGATCAGCAGTTACTGTACCTGGATAAAATGGACGAAAAAATGGATGCCGGGATCACTATCGGTGATACCGAGGTCGCCAGCCCGGATAGCAACCAACGCACACAATTTGTTGCCGCCAACCTCGCACACGCTATTAAGTCCAATCAGGAACCGGCAATGGCCTCACTATGTTCCTATCTCGCTATACGAATGCCTGATGTACAGCAGGTCATTATCGACGAACGCAACGATGGCATAGAGATCGAATTCAACTTTGAACCTGTTGATGAAAATGTTGTTCTGGTCGCACCACCTAAAAAACTGAATTAGTACTAAACAACTGGGACTACCTGGTTTTTTGAATTACCGTCATCACGTGTGTCATACCCGTGGCATAGTAGCCTTCATAATCATCCAGTACGCCACTAGAATGCTGGATCAGCTGCAGCTTTCGAGAATCGACATCCAGATTAATCTCAATTTCAGTAAAATCATAAGATTGATTGTTTACTGGGTAAGCACATTTATAAAATGCCTCTTTGGCGCTGAACACAATTGCTGCATGACGCATTTGTTCATCCGGTTTTTTAATACTATCCAGGGTGCTGGTTTCTGTTGCAGTAAATAGCTTGGGCCAAAGTGCTTTCTTCAATCGCCCAGACTCCTCCAGATCAATCCCAACAGAAACCACGCTATCCTTTTCCGCAACAATCGCTACGCAATAATGACTGGTATGACTAATACTACCGGCCAACGCTTCGGGCCAAATTGGACAACCCTTCTTGTCACGACCAATAATAAAATCCCGATACCCCATTTTGCCCAGTAATTGATGACCAAAATATCGACCACAGGAAAACTCCCTTTGACGCTTGGGGCTAGCTTTAGCCACGTGCTGCCACTCCTCATCAGGGATAGATGGCATAGTTTCAGTGATTACCCCACCGGTTAGATGTACGCCTTCCCCAAGCGAAGATTGCATTGATGTCAGTAATTTTGATATTTCATCCATACCCGTATAGATCAATCTAACGCGACTTCTGCATCATCATGACAAAATATCGACTACTACGACAAGAGGAAAAAAGACTTAACCATCACTACATCACAATAACGGCATGTTAATCAGATTACCCTTGCCATACTCCTGCTAACACAGTATTCACTTCATCTGGTCGCTGCTGCACCGCATCCAGCCAACCCATGCCCGTATCTTCGCTAAAGGTCGCCATGGCCTGGATAAGCTGATCCACCTGATTATTCAAAAGAACTGAGCCATCATCGCTTTGGAACTGCTCAATCTGATTGCTACCATTTTTACCTTTGAACCAGTTATCAATGGTCACCTGGTCATAACTACCCACCAGTTGCACTTGCAGGTCATTGCCTGTCTTGGATAACCAGATATCCTCTGGATTGACTCCTTCACTAAACAATAACTGGTCGTTGCCATGGCTATCATTAATCACATCCTGATCATCGCCGTAACCAAAAAGATATGTATCATCATGGCGACCGCCTTCGAGTCTGTCATTACCAGCACCGCCCGATAGAAAATCGTTGCCACTACTTCCTTTTAGTACATCATTACCACTATTCCCATAGAGAGCGTCATTCCCACCACCACCCCTTAGTGTGTCACCCTGAATACCACCATACATAATATCGTCTCCAGAGGTTCCACCGACGCTGACAGGATCAATATCAAGTACCTGTATTGAAAAACCTGAAGAAACCGATTGGCCAGACAAGTCCGTCGCAGTCACTACAATTGACTCTAAGCCCACATCATCAGCACCCGGAATACCGCTGAGTACTAGCGTCGATGCATCAAAGTTTAGCCACGATGGTAAAGGTGCGCCATTACCTGTTTTTGCCGTAATACGTACTTGGTCATCGGCATCGGGGTCAATAAATAGTCCCGCCAGGGAATAGCTTAAATTATCCCCTTCAATAACCGTCTGATTAACCAATGTCCCATTGATTATTGGTGCATCATTGGCATTTAGAATATCAATCATAACCGTTTGACTATCAATACCAGCAGCATTGGGGTGTAAATCACTCACACTGATGGATAAAACATCATCATCTGTGCTCCATATTTCATTGACTGAAGGTCGTCCGAACACAATGTAGCTTTCTCCATCAAGCACGCGGCTATTAAAATCAGGATTATTATCTCCTGCACCGAAAGCGCCGATGACCACATCATCATAACCATCACCATTGACATCGCCAGCACCAATAACCGAAGCACCGGCAAAATCATAGATATCCTTACCCTTGATACGTATACCATTGCTACCATCCAGCAGTTGGGGGTCGATAGTGGCTTCAAAACCATTACCTGCCTGACCAAACAGGATATATACCTCACCTGCTGCAAATTCATTATCTGGAATTGCTCCGGGAAAGCCGATGATAATGTCATCAATACCATCACCGTTGAAATCACCCGCATGGCTAATAGCCGATCCAAAAGACGGATCCGTAGCGGTACCTTCCACGATAAAACCATTTGTTCCATCCAGCATGGATAAATCAAAAATCGCAAGATTGCTGTTTAGTTTGTCCAAAAATAATATTGGCTTGCCCTATACTATTTCCATCCTGAGTAGTCGTTGAAGAACCCACAATGATATCGTCCAATCCATCCCCGTTAACATCCCCGACACCGCTGGCAGCGAGGCCAACCCCACCGGTAAAGTCAATGCCATCTACTCTAAATCCATCGACACCATCTAATGCCAATAGATTTACAGATCTACGCTCATCAGACTGCCCGTAGACGATATAGACAGAGTTAGTATCACCTGGATCACCAAGGACAATATCACCGATACCATCGCCATTAACATCTCCTGCTGAGGCGGTAATATTCGCTTTACCAAAGGCTGACAATCCTGTCATCTCATAACCTTCATTTGAACTCAGACGTGAAAGGTCAACCGTTTGTTCAAAACCTTCAGCTCTCCCATACACAACATAACTGGTTACAGACGAATCATCTCTACGACTAACCTCATCCACCAGCATGTCATCAATGCCATCTCCATTGACATCATCGATTCCAGCGGCTGTAGACGCTAAACCGGATCCATTTAAAT
>Ga0126335_1000039_pt1 | contig 56530 bp, 52 predicted proteins | sample OlaspJWI45metaG_FD_108409 | JGI IMG/M metagenome (GOLD analysis project Ga0126335, IMG submission 108409) | Marine gutless worms symbiont microbial communities from Oahu, Hawaii - Olavius sp. 1 OAHU.JWI-45 metaG | ecosystem: Host-associated > Annelida > Digestive system > Unclassified | place... | reverse complement strand
CTGAGGGCTGGGATGATAGGCCGTGTTTGGATATGATTGTCGGTTTCATAGGTGATACTCCTAACCCGCCCTACACTAATTTAGCAAGGGGTAAGTGTCTCACCTTCATTGGCACATAGGGTTATATCCGTCATTCCGGACGAGCCCCATTGGGGCGAGATCCGGAATCTATATGAGTGCGGCAAGGCTTTTACCCAACGGCCGATGTTGCTGGATCCCGGCTCGCGTCAGCGCTTCCTTAATCCCGCCTGTGGCGGGAGCACTTTCCTGTGCGGCGTCTTGTCGGGTCGACCTGTCCCGTCGTAGCTCGCAGAGCGAAGTCGGAAGCTCGAAGAGCGAAGCCTGAAGCTTTAGCGAAGACGTAAGATGCACTTTAGCTCACTTTAGGCACTCTCTTGTTGAACGGAGCAACGCTGCAACACGTAACCCGCAACCCGTAACTCGCAACCCGAAACCCGTAACCCGAAACTCGCAACCCGTAACCCGTAACCCGAAACACTATAATCCATGAACTACTACCCAGCATCGATTCAAAAGGTTATTATAAATATATCGAAACTGCCCGGAATCGGGGAAAAAACAGCTGAACGGTTAACGATGTACCTGCTGCGGGCCCAGCGGGCAGAGGTGGAGCAACTGGCACACAGTCTGGTTGCACTGAAGGAAAAAGTACGCCTTTGCCGGGAGTGCTTCGGACTCAGTGACGGAGAAATTTGCGCAATATGCCGAAATCCGCAAAGAGTTACCGGACTGCTTTGCGTTGTGGAGCAACCGGCGGATATGGTGTCCATCGAAAAAGCCGGCGCATTTCGGGGTCGCTATCATATACTTTCCGGCGTACTTTCACCCATGAACGGTATCGGCCCGGAGGATATCCGTCTTAAAGAATTGTTCCAAAAGGCCGCCAGCGGGCATTTCAAGGAAATCGTTCTGGCCACCGGTACCAGTGTCGAAGGTGAATCGACGGCGGCCTATATCGCTGATAAATTGAAACGATATCCGATTGAAGTTACCCGAATTGCTTCCGGCGTGCCGGTGGGCGGTGACCTCAAGTACATGGATCAGGTCACCTTGAAACGGGCCATGGAGACCCGCCATGTCGTCAAATAGAAAAAAACCGGAAGAATTATTTAAATGCACCCTGTGCGGTGACTGCTGCCACGGTTATGGCGGAACATATGTCACGGCAGCCGACATCCAGGCCATCTCCGATTGTATCGGCGTGTCACCGGTAAATTTCAGGCGCACATATTGCCGGATGTCGGGCAACAGGCCGGTTCTGGGTCAACAGGACAACGGCTACTGTCTTTTCTGGGACCAAGTGTGCACAATTCATGCGGTCAAGCCCGAAATGTGCAGAGCCTGGCCATTTATTGAAAGTGTCCTGGTTGATCCAGACAACTGGCGCAGCATGGCTTCCATGTGTCCCGGGATACGAACCGATGCAAGCGATCTGGATATCTGCAGATGTGTGCGCGAAAAATTGAGCGCAAAGAAAGGTGCCCGGCGCTGATATTAAACCATTCGCCAGCAATGGGGATCGACAAGCTTGTAAATCCGATTGTCGGAGTCATCCGACAGAAACGGTTTCACGATATTTTTCTCTTCCAGCACGGCCAACCCCTTTTCCAGGTTATCTCTGGTACTGTTCCAGACTTCGAGCAGATGTTTAAGCGTTAAGGTTTTACCCGCATCGCTTAGACCGCAGCATAAGAGATAGACCGAAACAGTTTCCACCGGAAGATTCAACTTGAATATCATCTGGTTCATTGCCGGCTGCTGATGCTCGTTAAAATCTGCCATGCATACCTGCTTTCATTTGAATGGGCCATTGGTTACTGTTATCGCATTTGTCAGGCTATTTTGAAACTATAATGGCTCTCACCAGATTTTCAATCATTTCTGGCTCTGTCAGCCAACATTTCCGTTGCCGGGTCCGGATGTGCGCTGCGCCGGCATCGCGGTGCCGGCACACACCGGTTCAAGGCAGATATTTTCATTCATAAATCCCGTAAAGAATGCAGACAGGTTGGCCGATAATTCATTCAGGGGCATCCCTTTCGTTTCTGATCGGCCTATCGCCGTGCGGGTCATGCCCTGTATGATTATCGGTAATCTATCAGGCCGAGGTTGGTGAATTGAATGAGAATATGTTAAAATACAGATTGTGATTGATCCTGGTCACTCTTCCGGAATGCCTTTAAACGGAAAAAAGACCACAATTTATAAAAAACAGGGCTCGAACGAAACTATGAACACCGTATTGCTCGTTGATGACGATAAGTCATGGCTGGTATGTCTCGAGGATTACCTGAATGTGTTCGCCGGATATGTGAAAGTGCTATCTGCCGCGAACGGTGAGCAGGCGATGCAGATCGTCAAAAGCAATAAAATCGATCTGGTCATGACCGATCTAAGAATGCCCAAAGTGGACGGGTTTGAATTGCTGTCCCATCTGAATACGCAACATCCTGAGGTGGCCGTGATCATAGCCAGTGCCCTGGACGAATCGGAAGTTAGCAAACGCCTCAACAACAATGGGCATTACCAATACCTGCAAAAACCAATAAAGCTCAAAAAGCTGGCCAATGAAATCATAAAGACGCTCAAAGAGGATTCCCGTGGTTTTGTCCACGGTTTTACCCTGGCCAATTTTTTACAACTGGTGGAGATGGAAAAAAAGACCTGCACATTGATGGTCAAGGCCAAAGGCAAGGTCGGTTATCTGTATATCGAAAATGGGGAACTGATCGATGCTGAAACAAATCGTCACACGGGGCCAAAAGCCGCCGTGCGCATCATCAATTGGGAATCAGCCGATACCCAGATTCAACGTTTCAGGAAAAAGGAGCGCACGATCGATGAACCGATCATGCGCCTGCTGCTGAAAGCCACCAGCCGCAGTGACAAAGATGGCGCGACGGTCACCCTCGAAAATATGCTCGAAGAGGCCATTGTCCATGCTGAAGGTCTTCATTTTAACAAGGCGATGGGACTTTTGGCACGTCTGCTCAAAAAGAACCCGCGCAGTCACACCGGATGGCTGTGGTTTTCCAGGATCTCCGAAGACATGAAATCAATCCGCAATGGCCTGCGAAATGCCGCCAAGCTGGCACCCAAGGATCCGGAAATAAACGAAGATAACAAAAAACTGAAGCTGGTCGAAAAAAAACTGGACGACGGCTGGGTCCAACGCTGCCCGATCTGCTGGTGTCCGATTCTGGCCGGTACGCTGCAATGCGATTATTGTGGCGCTCATTTGCGGATCCATCCTCCGCTTTTTGAGGCTGCCAAGATCGATAAGATGTACCTGCTCAACCGGGCCGCAGAGCGCTATCTCCGGGTGATCGCCAGTGAAAAAAATGCCGCGGCCCACAGCCATCTTGCAACGATATATCTGCATCATAAGAACTGGGAAGAAGCGCTGCACCATCTGGACACAGCCGTTAAACTGGCGCCGGACAATCAGTTTTATTCCGAGCAGCTGAGTGTTTTGCTGGATCACATGGCCGCCGGTGTCGAAGAAAAACAACCGACCGAAACGCAAGCGGTCAAGGCGTTGGATAACGGAACCGCTCAGAAAGGTGCCGAAAATCGCCGTATACTGGTTGTGGAAAGCAGCCCCATAACCCGCAAGGTTATTTCAGTGACAATGGGACAGCGGGGCTTTGATGTGCTTGAAGCCGGAGATGGACTGGAAGCTCTGAGTAAAATGCACGAGTCCAGGCCGAAACTCGTATTACTCGATGTCGTATTGCCCAAAATGGATGGTTACAAAGTACTTGAGGTCATTAAGGAAAGTCCCGACCTGAAAGATATTCCGGTCATCATTCTCACACGCAAGGACGGATTTATTAACAAGGTAAAAGGCAAGACCAGCGGTTGCGTCGCTTACCTGACAAAACCGTTTGATCCCAGCACACTGGCCGATACGGTCGAAAAACATATTGAAAGCCGCCACTGATAAAAAGGGCAAGCAAAAGCGCCAGTTGCAAGGATAGGTAGAAATAGTTTATAATTAGAAAACAGCAATGGCCGCCACTGACATAAATTGACGAGGATTAGGTAAATGATTATATCGTTTGATCAGGATCAGATTGAAAAAGTTGAAGTCGTACTGGAAGAGAATTTAATCGAAAGTGGGGTCAACACCGCCTCGGTTGTCGACATGGCCGGCCATATAATTGCAAGCTGCAACAAAGGTGACTGCCATATCGATGTATTTCCGCTGGCAGCCCTGGCTGCCGGAAACTTCAATGCCGTCGATGCCATGGCCAAGATCGTCGGTGAGGATGAATTTTCGCTTTTGTTTCACAAAGGTGAAAACGAAAACCTGCATTTCAGCAAAATAAACGAAGAGTTACTGTTGATCACGACATTCGATACAGACGTGCCGCTGGGTTTTTTGAGATTAAAAATTTCCGAATCGATCAATTCCATCAAGACCATCTGGCAGTAGTGGCTAACAATCGCAGAATAAGGGCACCTATCGTTAAAGAATTCCAACTCAAGGCCCTGGTGCAGGAATTCCACCTACCTTAAGACTCGCGCCAGGTCTCAAAATTGTACTTTTTCTTTACGCTGTTGCGTTTCGAGGTTAAACGATAATGATTTCCGGCAGCCTGGATTGGGTTATTTATCCGCGGCCCCCAATGCGGCTTTGATAAATTCGCGGTTCAAACGCGCAATATTGGTGATCGAAATTTCCTTCGGACACTCGGCCTCGCACTCCTTCTCGTTGGTACAGTTGCCGAATCCCAGCTTATCCATCTCCTTGACCATGGCAATTGCCCGACTGGCCGCTTCCGGCCGTCCCTGGGGCAGCAGGCCCAGGTGGGAAACCCTGGCACCTAAAAACAGCATACCCGCAGCGTTCGGACAGGCCGCCACACAGGCGCCGCACCCGATGCAGGCAGCCGCATCCATGGCCAGTTCAGCCGTATGGGCCGGAATCGGTAGCGCGTTGCCGTCCGGAGCGCCACCGGTGTTGGCGGAAATGTAACCGCCAGTCTGAATCAAACGATCCAGGGCGCTGCGATCCACGATAAGGTCTTTCAATACTTTAAAAGCCCGGGCGCGCCAGGGTTCGATATAGATGGTGTCACCGTTTGAAAAATGACGCATGTGAAGCTGGCATAGGGTTGTCCCTTTTTCGGGCCCGTGGGGTCGGCCGTTGACAACCGCCCCGCACTGTCCGCAAATACCTTCCCGGCAGTCATGGTCAAATGCGATCGGCTTTTTGCCCGCCAATGTCAGTTCCTCATTGACAATATCCAGCATTTCCAGAAACGAAGCATCTGTAGATATATCCCTGGCCTGATATGTTTCCAGGCGACCCTTGGCATTCGATCCTTCCTGGCGCCAGACTTTCAAGGTCAGATTGATCGACTTTGTCACTTGTAACTCCTTTGGGATAGTTCAACATTTTCAAAGTTCAAAGGTTCTTTGTGGAACGCGGGCTCGACATCGACACCGTTGTATTCCCATGCCGCCACATGGCAGAAATTCTCGTCGTCGCGTTTGGCTTCGTTATCCTCGGTCTGGAACGCCTCGTTAAAATGACCGCCGCAAGATTCCTGCCGCGCCAGGGCATCAATGACCATCAATTCGGCAAATTCCATAAAATCAGACACCCGCCCGGCCCGCTCCAGGCTCTGGTTCAGATCGTCGGTCTTGCCCGGGACGAGAACGTTTTCCCAGAACTCGGCCCGCAGTTCCTGGATCAGCTTACGGGCTTTTTCCAGCCCCGCATTATTGCGGGCCATGCCGCAGTAATCCCACATGATCAAACCGATTTGACGGTGAAAATCATCCACGGTGCGTTTGCCCTGAACAGCAAGCATTTTCTGGATCCGCGCGTTGACTTCATTTTCCGTATCCCTGAAGGCCTGATCTTCCACACTGACCCGGTCCAGCCGGCTGCCGGTCAAATAGCCGCCGATGGTGTAGGGAATAATAAAGTATCCATCCGCCAGACCCTGCATGAGCGCACTGGCTCCCAGGCGGTTGGCGCCGTGATCCGAAAAATTGGCTTCGCCCAGAACGAATAGCCCGTCTATAGTGCTCATCAGATTGTAATCGACCCACAATCCCCCCATGGTATAGTGAACTGCCGGATAGATCATCATGGGCGTTTGGTAAGGATTATCGGCTGTAATTTTTTCATACATCTGAAAAAGATTGCCATACTTTTTGGCAATCACCGCCTGCCCGTCCCGTTTGATCGCATCGGCAAAGTCCAGGTAGACGGCCAGAGCGGTTTCACCCACCCCTTTGCCCTGGTCACACTGTTCCTTGGCATTTCGGGAGGCAACATCGCGGGGCACCAAATTACCGAAACTGGGGTACTTGTTTTCCAGATAATAATCCCTGTCCGACTCGGGTATCTGGTTCGGCGGCCGCTCGTCAGCCGGGTTTTTGGGCACCCACACACGACCGTCGTTTCGCAGACTTTCACTCATCAACGTGAGTTTGGCCTGATAATCGCCATGCACCGGGATGCATGTCGGATGGATCTGGGTAAAACACGGGTTGGCAAAAAGAGCGCCTCTTTTGTGGCACCGGTAAGCGGCCGTAACGTTGCAGGCCATCGCGTTGGTCGACAGAAAATACACATTGCCGTATCCGCCGGTGCACAGGACGACCGCATCACCTGCATGTCTTTCAATCTGACCGGTTACCAGATTACGAACAACGATGCCACGCGCTTTGCCGTTGATGACCACCAGATCGAGCATCTCGCGCCGGGGGTACATTTTTACCTTGCCTTTGCCCACTTGCCGCATCAGCGCACTGTAAGCGCCCAGCAGCAACTGCTGCCCGGTCTGACCGCGGGCATAGAACGTTCGCGAGACCTGGGCACCGCCGAAACTGCGGTTGGCCAGCAGTCCGCCATAATCACGGGCAAAGGGAACGCCCTGGGCCACGCATTGATCGATGATATTATTGCTGACCTGGGCCAAACGGTATACGTTGGCCTCGCGGGCCCTGAAATCCCCGCCTTTGACGGTGTCGTAGAACAACCGCCAGATACTGTCACCCTCGTTGGTGTAATTCTTGGCAGCGTTGATGCCCCCCTGGGCGGCAATGCTGTGAGCGCGTCGCGGACTGTCCTGAATACAGAATGTTTTGACATCATAGCCCAGCTCGGCCAGGGATGCCGACGCCGAGCCGCCGGCGAGTCCGGTTCCAACCACAATAATTTGAAACTTACGCTTATTGGCGGGATTGACAAGTTTTAGCTCAAACCGGTGCCGGTCCCATTTTTCCGTCAGTAAACCGCCGGGTACCTTTCCATCGAGCAACATACAATTTCCTCCTTAAGCTATGGCCATAAGATAAACCGGCAACAGGCCAAATCCCAGTGCGACGGCAGCAGTCAGCAGCAATCCGGCGCCTTTGATGATGGGCATATATTTGGGGTGGTTAAATCCGATAGTCTGGAACGCGCTCCAGAAACCATGGCTGACATGCACCGCCACGATGATCATGGCTATGACATAAAGCAGAACATAGATAGGATTCGAAAATGCAGCGGTTACGATATCATGGATGGTGGTCTGGGATTTGTCGACAAAATGGAAATTAAGCAGGTGAAATATCACAAAGGCCAGAATCAATAGCCCGGTGTATGGCATGGTGCGGGATCCGATGGTTCGCCCGCCGCCGGCTTTCTTGACCGCGTACTTTTCGGGCCGGGCGTACCAGTTTTGAAAAAACAGCAGCATACCGAACGCAACATGGATCAGGGCAAATGTGAGCAGCCCGATTTCGGCCGCCGTGACGAGCGGGCCGAGGGCATGCAAATGCTCGGCATATGCATTAAAGGATGACCTTCCACCATAAATGGTCAGATTGCCGGCCAGATGACCGGCCAGAAACCCACAAAATCCAAGACCGGTGATCGCCATTATTAACTTTTTACCGATGGACGATCCCAGGAAGCTATAAAGCCAGGCCATTATTTCCTCCATCACATCAAGAGATTAGTCAAGTTTACCAAAGAAATACTACTAATGGCTGCCGTTTGAGGTGTCAATATAATTTTTCAACCACCAGTTATCCCAACCGGTATCCATAATGCCGCGGGCCATATTTCGGCCGGTTTCGGTTTTGAGCCGTTTTAAAATCGCCGGCAGCCATTTGTCGGGTGTCCGATACCCCACATCTGAAAGGGCTTTCAGGTCGAGAATCAATGCAAGCTGGTCCGCATCCCTGGCCAGCTGCGCCTCGGCGGTCTCACCTTTTTCAAACTCCTGGATCAGATCAGCCAGCGATTGTCCGAATGCCAGATCCTTTATGGTATCATTGAGAGCCAGATCATGATCGGGTGAAACATAAGACTTGTGAACCGTGTTCAGATCGCCGGTTCGGGCCTCCAGCAGGTCATGGACCAGACACATGGATATGAGCCGCAATGAATCGGCATCCGGTTCCAGATTTGTCATGACAAAAGCAATAAATGTCGTGCTAAAGCAGTGTTCGGCCACTGTTTCCTGTCCGGCCCCAAGGAAGTGATACCCGGAACGCGGCAACTCTTTTAATATTCTGGCTTGAAACAGCAAATCGGCAATCTCTTGCATAAAAACTCCTTCCCGGTATGGCGGGGTTCCATCAGCCCGAATGTGCGCCAACCAAACTCGGCCCATTTATGGGTATTGCTCCAAAGCAAGTTAATGTTTTTATTGCCCGGGAATTAAAAAATCAACCCCTATGCCGTGAAAGCAGCGGGATTTCTCTGGCGAACATGTTAAGACCGTTAGAAAAAAACTGTCCTGAGAATGTGCAGATCATCCCGATGATTCATTTGATCGACCGTAGCTCAGAGTAAAATCAAAAAAGATAGGATTCCTTTCCCCAATTTCAAATTTCCAGTTTCAAGTTTCCAATATTTGACAGCGCGCAAGCGCTTCCACAACCCTGGCCCAGAACTGGCTAACGATCGAACAACTCATTCATAGACATCTATGAATAATTCTTACAAATGCCACCCTATTTTTGCTAAAGCGCCAGGGCAGGCTCCGAACTCCGCACTCCGCACTCCGAACTTATTCCAAAATTGTTCCGGCTTGCTTTTCAACTGGCGAAGGGTCTATCTAAACGGAACACATTTTTGATAACTACTATATCCGGGCAAACCGGCCATCCGGGATACCTGAAATCATGCAATAGCCTTGACAGCTGCGATTAGCTTTACTATTATAATCTGTTTAATAAATTTTAGCCTCCAAGTTTCCGCACCGCATAAGGACGGAGTCATTTCATGCTTCAATCCGACATAGATATCATTCGGGTAGTCAGTAGCGCCGGTATCGTCGTTCAACTGGTCCTGCTGGTGTTGCTCTTTTTTTCGATCGCATCCTGGGCTATCATATTGATAAAATTGCGTTACATCAACAAAGCCTTTAAGGAGTCAGCCCATTTTACGGAATTTTTCTGGAAAAGCAGAGATCTTTCCAATGCATTTGTCAAAGCCAAGCAGTTGCAAAACAGTCCTGTCGCCCGCATATTTAGAGTAGGTTATCTGGAACTTAAAAAACTGAGCCAGTCAGGCATGCCCATGGCGGTAGGGCCGTCGGAGGGAGAAGCACAGCCCCTGCATGATCGTCTCACCGGTACCGATAACCTTAAACGGTCCTTGCGCCGCGCTACCAATACCGAAATGACCCGTCTGACCCAGATGGTTCCATTTTTGGCAACCACCGGCAATACGACACCTTTCATCGGACTGTTCGGCACGGTTTGGGGTATCATGAACTCTTTTCATAACATCGGTCTGCGCGGTTCGGCCAATCTGGCCGTTGTTGCCCCGGGTATTTCAGAGGCACTGGTGGCCACGGCAGCCGGTTTGGCCGTGGCCATACCGGCGGTTATCGCGTTTAACTATTTCATGCAGAAAATCAGAATAATTGAATCCGAATTACACAGTTTTTCAGCCGATTTTCTAAATATCGTGGAACGGGACATCCTCAGGATCGAAAGGAGAAGAAGATGACGGCCGGTGGCAAAGGTGACGGATTCATGTCTGAGATCAACGTTACGCCTTTTGTCGATGTAATGCTGGTGTTGCTGATTATATTTATGGTCACGGCACCGATGATGATTCAGGGGGTCAGTGTCTCCCTGCCCGAGGCCGCCGCCGGACCGTTGACCGCGGATGAAGACAATCTAATTGTAATTATTAAAGAATCAGGCCAGCTGTATATCAACGATGTCAACGTCACGGACGGTGATCTGCGCCTCAAACTTCAAAAAATTATCGCCGGACGGACAGACCGTGAAGTTTATTTAAAAGCAGACAAAAACATCACTTACGGTAAGGTGGTGAAGGTCATGTTCGAGATCAAAGCGGCCGGAATTGACAAACTTGGAATGGTCACGTTGCCGGCCAATGAAGACGAGAACAGTTCAAAATAAAGAACTGGGTTGATCAATGGATCGCAGCATGAAATCCGAATATCGTGGGTCGCACGTGAATAAAAGCCAGGAATCAAGGATTGTCTTTTTTTTCGTATTGATTTCTGCGATTTGTCACGGTATCATTTTTGCCGCTATTCTTCTGGTGCCGGATCTGACGCCGGCCAGAAAAATACCCTATCCGGTGGTAAGCGTCCGATTGGTATCTTTGCCCGCCCAGGAGCCGGTTGTGCAGGCTGTTGAGCAAAACCAGAGCCGGCCTGCAAAACAAAAAGCGGCCCCGAAAGCAAAGACGGATAAAAAAATCTCGGCACCCAAACCGGAAGCCGAACCCAAAAAATCGGTTCCGGCTGTGAGTCTCGAAAAAAAAGTAAAAAAGGGGCCCAAACAGTCCCTGAAACACAAAACCTTCAAATCGTCAAAAGTGCTGGAGAACACTTTGTCTCGCCTTAAGAAAGAGGTAGATGAAAACCGGCCGCCATCTTTGGAAAAAGCCTTCAACCGACTAGAAAAGCAGGTGAAAGAGACCGATCAGCCGACACCGAAATTAAAGTCAACCCCACCGGTTAACCCTGAAGCCGCAGGCGCGGCGGTTATGAGCGGGCAGGAAATCCGGGATCGGATCAGGATTTACAATGCCGAAATCGCCTACCAGATCCGTAAAAACTGGGTTTTTTCTGAACAGTTGGCCGGTGAAGGCAAAGATCTTGAAACGGCACTTGGCATTACGGTTACACCGGACGGCAAGATCGAGAAAATCTGGTTCGATAAAAAATCGGGAAATCGCTACCTGGATGAATCCGCCTATCGCGCCATAATGAAATCGAATCCGTTGCCGCCGCTGCCACAGGGCACCGTTGATACGTCCTACACTGTCGGGTTGCGTTTCGGTCCCAAAGGACTTAAACCTTAATCAGCTACAGCATTTGTGAAATATGAAATTCGGCCTGTTCAATATGACTGCAACCGCGATGCTGCTGTTGCATTTGATCCTGCCCCAACAGGGATGGTCGTCCTATGAATATATCGATATCAGCAATCCGTTTCTGAGAAAAATTCCGATTGCGATCCCCGAATTTGTGAACCTGACAGGTTCCCCGGCATCGTCCGGAGCAGAGGCCGAACTGACCGAAATTTTAACTCAAGCTATAGAATTTACTAGATATTTTGAAATTATCGACAACGCAGCATATCTGGTTGATGCCCAAAATCCGGCCCTGAGCCCGGATCAAATCATATTTAACAACTGGACGACGATCGGCGCCGAGCTGCTGGTCACCGGCGGCATCAAAACCAATGGTGATCTGGTCGACATGGAATTGCGTCTGTTTGATTCAGTTAACGCCAAACAGTTGATCGGTAAGTATTATCATGGTAAGGTAGCCGATCGACGGCGTATAATACTGCGATTTAGCAGCGAAATAATCAAACATTTGACCGGCAGTCGCGGTGTTTTCAACAGCAAAATAGCGTTTGTGTCCAATGGTACCGGCAACAAGGAAATATACCTCTGTGATTTTGACGGTAAAAACGTAAAGCGGCTCACACATCACAACACGATCAGTTTTTTCCCCGCCTGGTCTTCAAACGGACAGTGGATGGCGTACACGACATACGCCAAAGGTAAACCGGATATTTATATTCGAAACCTGCAGGACAATCGCATCGCCACAATAGCTAAAAAAGGCATCAATCTCGCGCCAGCGTGGCGTCCGGGGAAATTCGAATTGGCGGCAACACTGTCTTATTCCGGGGACCAGGAAATTTATCTATTGACTGGGACGGGGAAAATTATTAAAAGAATTACTAAAAATTGGGGCACCGATGTATCACCCTCGTGGTCTCCGGATGGTAAAAAGATTGTTTTTATATCAAACCGATCTGGTTCACCCCAAATCTATGTCAAGGATATCATATCCGGCCGCGCCGAACGCTTGACTTTTGAAGGAAAGTACAATACCCAACCCAGCTGGTCTCCCAAAGGAGATAAAATCACATATACTTCCCTTAACAACGGACAAAGTAATATAAGTGTCATCGACATTGAAGAGAAGCAACCGGTCCAACTGACGCATGACGCCGGCAGCAATGAAGCGCCGACGTGGTCGCCGGACGGAAGTCTGATCGCATTCAGTTCGACACGCGAAGGCCCGTCGCGAATCTACGTTATGACGGCATTCGGAACAGACCAGAGACGCTTATTTTCTATGGACGGTGAACAGTCAAACCCTAAATGGTCACCAAACTTTAAAGACAATCAATAGCGTTTGATCTTGAAAGGAGGAAAAGATGCGAAAGAAGTTCTGGATTTGTTTGGCATTGTTTCTGGTTATCCCCGGGCTTATGTTTACTGCCTCTTGCGCCAAGCAAGACGTAAAAGCAGAGGATGAACAGATGGTAGCTGAAGAGGTAGCCGAAGAAGTCGAAGAGGAAATGGTCGAAGAGGAGATGGTGGAGGAAGTGGTTGAAGAAACCGCGGATTTTTCCGAGGTGGAAGCCGAGCAGGCGGCTCGTGAAGCCGAGCAGATGAAAATGATGTTTCTGGGCGAATACGCCCATTTCGCCTTTGATCGTTCCGATCTGGACGAAACGGCCCAGGAAGTGCTGCGTCGCAAGGCGGAATTTCTCAGAGAGAATCCCGACACCTACATCACCATCGAAGGTCATTGTGACGACAGAGGCACCAATGAGTACAACCTGGCCCTGGGTGATCGCCGCGCCGAGAGTGCCAAATCCTTTATCGTGGATCTTGGTATCGAGGCTTACCGGATTTCAACCGTAAGCTATGGTGAAGAACGTCCGCTCTGCTATATGTCAGACGAGGAGTGCTGGGCCAAAAACCGACGCGCGGCATTTGTTATCAACTAAACCGAAAAGGACGTGCCTGCCGAAAATCGATCACCATCGTAATAATCAGGTACAGTGCCGATTGATTGGCCGCATCACCGCCTGACCGATCGGGTGATCCCATATCCATTGTAAAGGTTAGCACGCGCAGGCTTTAAAAATGTGCCCTTGCACATCTGATTCAACCGTGAAAAATTGCAGCAGACGAGGCTATTGTCGGTATCCGCTAATTACGGATTCTGGAGCCGTTGTCGTATGAAAGCCGGATTAGCCCGCCGCAATGGCGGGCTCATCTGTTTTCAGAAGCACTAACCTTCAACCGTTTGTGACAATGCCATGAAGAAAAAAATAAAGATCGGAATCATGATTGCGGTATTGCTTGGCAGTTGTGCATCCCAGGATGACATACTGATACTCGATGAGCGGTTGGCGGCCCTTGAAGTTCAAAACAGAAATCAAAGTGACAAACTGGCCGATATCAACAAAACCAGCAAATCCAAAGAACAAAACCTGCGCGATCAGTCTGCCAGCCTGAGAGCCCAAATCGACAGCCTGCGCCAGGAGTTACAGATGATCAACGGCCGGCTGGAAGATATCGAGTTCAAAGTCCAACAGGGGCGCAAAGTCCAGGACGAATCCATGAAAACGGTCGATTTCAAATTAGACAAAATCAGGGAATCTGCTACAGCCACCGAAAACCGAATCAAATTGCTGGAAGAATTCCTGGATCTTGGTGTGGCCGGCGCAGGGGTTGCAGCCGGGACAACTGCAGTAGCCCCCACATCCAAATCAGAAGAGGATCTATACAAAATTGCCAAGCAGGCGTTTGAAAGAAATGATTTTGAAACGGCCCGGGACAGCTTTCAGGATCTCATCAATAGATATCCCAAATCGCGCAATGCAGACAACTCCCAGTTCTGGATAGGAGAAATATATTACCGCGAAAAATGGTATGAAAAAGCGATACTTGAATATCAAAAGGTCATTGAAAAGTATCCCCGCGGTAACAAGGTGCGCGCCGCCCTGCTCAAACAGGGCTATGCTTTCAGCAACCTGGGTGATAAAACCAATGCACGCATTATTTTAAAAGAATTGATGAAGAAATATCCCGATTCAAAAGAAGCGAAAATCGCAAAACAGAAACTGACTCAGATCAAGTGACTGTTTAAAGACGCGGTTGTCTTAGAGATGAAAATCATCGGCATTGACCCTGGATTAGCTGCTACCGGAATCGGTATTGTCACCGGTTCCGGTCATCGAATCGATGATTTTTCGTACGGTAGCATTCAGACCAAAAAAGAAATTGTTCTGGCAAACCGGCTGGATTGTATTTTTTCAAAACTGCTGGAGTTGCTGGACAGCGAAACACCGGACTTGATGGTCATTGAGGATATTTTTTCTTTAAGCCGATACCCTAAATCCGGTATTACGCTCGGACAGGTTAGCGGAATCATCCAACTGGCTGCAGCCCGAACAAACATTCCGACGGTCGAAATACCGGTACGTGAAACCAAAAAAATTCTCACCGGCAACGGAAGCGCCAACAAACACCAACTCGAAAAAGCCGTACGTCATGTGCTTAATCTGTCAGCGCCCATCCGACCCTATCATGCCTCAGATGCTCTGGCGCTCGCGCTTATCGGACTGTATCGCTTCGGCTGACCGTTCCTGCCCCCGGATCCATCTGCAAGTTCGTTCGAAAACGCAAAAAGAGCGCTGGCGCCAGGTGGCCGTTCGATGCATATCAGGTTCATCTATGAAGGATAGGGCACCGTGATCGGATATCTGGAAGGAAACCTGCTGAAAATTGACGGTGAGCGCATTCTTTTGCTGGTCAACCAGGTTGGATACGAAATTTTGCTTCCGGCCAATGTCATGGCCCGTCTGGTCGAAAAAAAAATCGGCGATGTGATCGCCCTGTATATTTATTATCAGCAGACGGAAAGACAACCACGACCGGTGCTGATCGGATTTACTCGGGAATCCGAAAAAGATTTTTTCCAACGGTTTATTTCGGTTGGGGATATCGGACCGCTCAAAGCCGTCAAAGCACTGGATCAACCCGTTGCGGAAATCGCCGAAGCCATTGAAACCGGCAATATTGCTGCCCTGATTAACTTGAAAGGCATCGGCAGGCGTACGGCCCAAAAAATCATTGCATCCTTGGCTGGAAAAATGGAAAAATTTACAACGCCGGTCCAAGGGGGATCAGTCCCGGCATCTGTGAATGAAGATATTATACAGCCGGTGTTGGATGTTATGGTTAACCAACTCGGGCACAGAGCCGCGGATGCACGCAAACTGGTTGCCGAAGCCCTTGCACGCAAACCGGACATATCCACGTCCGAGACACTTTTTGATGAGGTATATCGGGGAGTGCGGAATGAATGACCGATGCTGATAGGGCGCTTACGCGCCGCCTGTTGTCAGTGGTCAGTTGTCCGTTGTAATAAATAAGCGTTGCCGGATATAGTAAGGCGAATGCTGATCAAAAGGTATAGGGTGTAAGGTTAAAGGGAAAAGATAGATGTCCGTTGTCAGTGGTCAGTTGTCCGTGGCATGTTGGCCCGTTTTTAAAACCCGGACACGGATAGGTGCGAATGTCCGCAGATTGCAAAGACACTGTATTTGGATATCAAATTCTAATTCTGGATTAAGAATTGCTGTCTTTTTTAAATAAAAACGATAGAATTCCTTTTCCCAGTTTCGAATTTCCAGTTTCCAGTTTCTATTCTATAGACAGCGCGTTAGCGCTTCCTTAATCCCGCCTGTGGCGGGAGCACTTTAGATGCACTTTAGCTCACTTTAGGCACTCTCTATTAGCCGCAACCCGTAACCCGTAACTCGCAACCCGTAACCCGCAACCCGTAACCCGCAACCCGCAACCCGCAACCCGTAACTCGACATCTTATGCCCGACGATATAATAAAATTCCGTTCAACCGATGATCGCCTTGTTTCCGGGAAATTTCAACCGGTGGACGAAGAAAGCGAACTTTTATCGCTGCGGCCGGTAAGTTTGACCGAATACGTGGGGCAGCGGGGGGTCGTGGAAACCCTGAAAATTGCCATCGAGGCGGCACTTGAGCGCGAAGAACCTGCAGACCACGTTTTGCTGCACGGCCCGCCGGGTCTGGGTAAAACGACCCTGGCCCACATAATAGCCAATGAAACCGGTGGAAACCTGACGATTTCATCCGGACCGGCACTGGAAAAAGGCGGTGATCTGATCGGTATCCTTACCCATCTGGGACAGGGAGATATTCTGTTTGTGGATGAAATTCACCGCACCCCAAAAGCAGTTGAAGAATTGCTGTATCCGGCTATGGAGGATTTTGCAGTCGATTTTATCTTTGACAAAGGCGCTCATGCCCGCAGCCATCGATACCGGCTGAAACAATTCACCCTGGTGGGAGCCACCACCCGCATCGGTTTACTGTCGGCGCCATTGAGGGACAGGTTCGGTATTTTCAGGAGCCTCGATTTTTACGGTGTCGACGACCTGGTTAAAATTGCAAAACGCTCGGCTGCATTGCTTAAAGTAAATATTGACCACAAAGGTGCCGGAGAACTGGCACAACGTTCACGCGGAACTCCGCGAATCGTCAACCGTCTGCTCAAGCGGGTTCGGGATTATGCCCAGGTGCGCGCCGACGGTAATATTAACCGCGAAACCGTTAATTCCGCACTGACATTGGAAGGCGTGGATAAAATGGGGCTGACCGGGCTGGACCGCCGTTATATAAAAACGATTATCGATTTTTATAAAGGTGGTCCGGTCGGTATTGAGGCCATTGCCGCCACCTTGCAGGAAGAAACCGATACGCTCGTGGATGTGGTGGAACCTTATCTGTTAAAAATCGGATTTATCATGCGTACATCATCGGGACGCAGGGCCTCTGAATCAGCATACGAACATCTCGGTTACCCGGTTCAAAAAGGACTGTTTTAAGTAACGACAACAACGCCAAGCGTTGCAAAAAAATAGTCTGCCAGGCATTTGCCCGTGAATAGCCTATGTCGATAATAACGCTTTTGACAGACTTCGGACTCCGGGACCCTTATGTGGCAGCTATGAAAGGAGTTATTCTATCAATTAACAGCCATACCTGGATTGTCGATATCACCCACCAAATTCGGCCTCAGGACATCCGTCAGGCGTCGATAGCACTGCAAAATGCCTACCGTTTTTTCCCCGCCGGTACGTTGCATATTTGCGTGGTGGACCCGGGTGTCGGTTCGAATCGATCGATCGTCGCGGTTCAGACCGCACATTACATATTTTTGGCGCCGGACAACGGGCTGCTTTGGCCGATCCTGGAAGCTGAAAAAACATATAAGATCGTTAAAATTACCAACTCGCAGTACTATCGCAATCCGGTCAGCCGGACTTTCCATGGTCGGGACATCTTTGCCCCGGTCGGCGCGCACATTGCCAATGGCATAGCGTTAGACGATTTGGGTCCGGCCATGGACAAAGATGCATTAACGGCCATGCGGCTGCCCCGACCCGTTTTATCGGCTGACAACAGGCTTTGCGGGACGATTACAGCGATAGATCGGTTCGGTAATCTATCGACCAACCTGAAGCCGGTGGCCATCTCGAAACTGACCGGTTCGCAAAAGATACGGCCAATCGTTCAAATTGGTGCAAATAGAATCGACGGGTTGTCACCCAGTTATAACAGCGTGGCACGACATCATCCCCTGGCGATTATCGGCAGCGACGGTTTTTTGGAAATTGCCGTCAACTGCGGAAATGCACAACAACAATTCGGAACAAAGATAGGCGACACCGTGCAGGTCTATATCGGTTCAGACCGCGCTGAGGAAGATTAAAACCCGCCTGCCGGCGGAATCGTGCAAACCATTGTCGCTCAGGCTGTTTGGTGTGATTTATGGTCAAATGTTGCGATTGCGAAACCGCTTCAATCGCAGGCAAAATATACAAGGATGACGGGCATGAGCAAAAAAACGCAGACTCCCTATGTTCGAACGCAGCCGAAGGCGCTCCAGAAGGACCAGCGCTGGACGTTGCTGTTTCTGGGTAATCGAGGTAAAACAATCACATTCAAGCATTTTAAAAGTGTCGTGGTGACGGCTGTCGTCGTGCTGGTAGCCTCAGCGTCGATTGCCGGATGGTTCTGGTACTTGTATCGCGGCATGCTTACAGAAATCGATAACCATGAAAGAAGGATTGATAGTCTTAAAAAGGCCGTATTGTCTCTGCGCAATGAAAAAGACATTCTGATGGCCAGGCTGATTGTGGCCGAATCGCGCGTAGAAGAAAGCCTGGCTAAGCAGAAGCCCGCAAAAAAAACACCGGTCAGAGAGACCGTCGAACCGATTAAAGCACAGGCCGAGCCTGTGCTAAAAGAAAATGGCCGGTCAGAAATTTCGGTTTCCGCAAATGATTTTATCGTATTTCATGAACCCAATATCAATACGCTCAGGGTTCAGTATAAAATTAGAAACCTTGGCTCCCGGGAACAGCCGGTCTCCGGTAGAACGGTCATATTACTGCGAGACGATGATGATGACCCGAAAGATTGGCTGGTATTGCCGGCGGTGCCATTATCAGCGGGCAAGCCAACCGGTCAATATGGCCGTTCTTTTTCTATCTACAACTATCGAACCATGAAATTCAAGGCCGCCAATCAATCCGGGCCTGACAGATACAAAACGGCCATAGTCTTTGTTTACACAACCACCGGCGATCTGCTGCTTGAAAAATCCTTCCCGGTTGGGATTCAACCCATAACCGATTCAGCTTCCAATTAGAGAGTTTTTCAGAATAACATTCCGATAACGGAACACATTTTAGACAACTACCCTAACCGGTCGCGCCGGCTGACCGTTCGACAAAGCCCTCTCCGCCCGGATCCCCTTAAACCGATGTGAAAGCGCCATCGGCGGCCTGGAATAATAGCGTGCCCCCGTTTATGATTGTGGGCAATGCGGCTGGCTTGGCATGCGTGAATCAAAATCAAAGTGCGTGTTGTCACAAATAATTTGACACCGATTCTCCAGGGTGCATGGCCGGTTTTCCTTTCGATTGGCACCATCTGATTTCCCGGTGCGCTTGAATAATGTACCCGGAAATCAACGAATCTGTAAACAGAATAGGAAATTAATGTTTACATTGTCACAGATCTGTGATTTTTTATTGGGTTAACCTGATTACTGGAATATTGCGATTATGGATGGGCCCGGAGCATTTAAAATCGAAGAAATCGATACCGTCAAAGCCGCCGCAGAAATGGCCGAAGAGCTTGTCAGCAACCATTTTAAAATGTCCGCCAGCCAGTGGCTTCGTCGGCGATATGATATAAAAACCCTGGCTCAGCTTGGTGAGAATGAAATTGTTGATGGACCTTTCGCCCAGATCATTCGCTACGAGGGCCGCATGAGCAAGCAGCGTCTGGGTTCGGCAACCTACGATTTCTACAAAATATGCCTGCAGGACCACACCATCAAAGCCGCTCTGGAAAATTTAGGCGATCTGCGGCTGTTCCCATTCATCCTTTATATTGTATCACATGAACTCATTCACATCATTCGATTCAGCAGGTTCCTGCAAAATTTCGAAGCGACTGCCGATGAGCGTCTGGCTGAAGAGAAAAGGGTTCATGAAAAAACACATGAGATATTAAAGTCCCTGCGATTGCCCGGTCTGCAGGCGGTTCTGGAATTTTATCAGCAGTGGCGGATACCCTATGATGATATCAAAGATACGCATGATTAAACTGGCCTTCGGTCCCGCAGAGTCCCTGGATAATCACCACAGGGCTGACCGGGTTTGATAGATCACCCGGATTCATTCCAGCAAACTTTATAGTAGTTGTCAAAAATGTGTTCCGTTATCGGAACGTTATTCTGTCAAACGCTCTAGATGGAAAGTGAACTGTCACAACCGAAAGCAAGAACGGCAGATCGGTCCTTGACTTTCAGGCATTGTTGACTATTATACAGAAGGTCTGATTTAGGAGGATTCAGCGGATATGCCGATCTATGAGTATGAGTGCACACAGTGCCACAGGATTGAGGAAGCCTTACAGAGTTTTTCCGACAAACCGCTCAAAAAATGTAAGGTTTGTTCAGGCAGACTCCATAAATTAATATCCCAAAGCTCTTTTCACCTGAAAGGTTCGGGGTGGTACGTAACCGATTACGCGAAAAAAAACAGCAGCGGTGCCGGCAGTACCAAAAATAAGGAAACGCCAGCCCCCGGACAGAAAGAATCGCAAGCCACCAAGTCTAAAAAGTCCCCAGCTTCCAAAGACTAATTTTCAATTTAACGACGGTCCCGGCAGGCGGCAGCAACAAGCGGCCAAACGCCGGGTCCTGTTGCCCGTGCAGCTCTGAGCAAGTTGTGCGACTGCGTCCGATCGGGGGGGTTGGATGAAAAATGACTGGATCCAGACGGTTGCGGCACGGCAGCTTAAAAAATTTTCGGTGATCTCTTTACAAACATGAAACGGTGATTACTATTTCTCCAAAAATGGATAAAAGGCAGCCACGCATAATGTAAATATTTGTAATGATTGATATATTTTTTGCAGTTGACTTAATACCCTATCAGATACTGTTAGCAGCGGCAGCACCCGGGTATAGCAACTGAAACTTGTTTCCCGCTTTTAAAAGCACTTTATTAATATTGACCAAAGCAAAAGGAGAGTTGAAGACATGAAACTTAGACCATTACAGGATCGGATCTTGGTTCAACGCGTAGAAGAAGAAACAAAGACAAAGGGGGGTATCATTATTCCGGACACCGCCAAAGAAAAACCAGCCGAAGGCAAAGTGGTATCAGTGGGTGAAGGCCGGATCAGCGACGATGGTAAAAAGGTTGCCCTGGAAGTTAAAGCAGGCGACCGCATTCTTTTCGGTAAATACTCCGGTACCGAAGTAAAAATCGAGGGCGAAGAATACCTGATTATGCGCGAAGACGATGTCCTTGGCGTTATCGAATAAAAATTAAAATTTATGGGAGGATAGATAAAGATGGCAAAAGTTATCAAATATGATATGCGGGCCCGCGAAGCAATGCTTAACGGGGTCAGAACACTTGCTGATGCAGTTGTCGTAACGCTTGGCCCCAAGGGCCGCAACGTGGTTATTGACAAGTCCTGGGGATCTCCGACTGTCACCAAAGACGGTGTCACTGTGGCCAAGGAGATCGAACTGGAAGACAAATTTGAAAATATGGGCGCCCAGATGGTCAAAGAAGTCGCCAGCAAAACCAGCGATATGGCCGGTGATGGCACCACCACCGCCACAGTACTGGCGCGGTCCATTTACGAGGAAGGCCAGAAACTGGTCGCCGCCGGTAACAATCCCATGGCGATCAAACGCGGCATCGACAAGGCTGTCGAGGTTGCCGTCAAAGAATTGCACAGCATGAGCAAACCAACCAAAGATCAGCGCGAAATTGCCCAGGTCGGCACCATCTCGGCCAACAATGACGAGACCATCGGCAACATTATCGCCGAAGCGATGAACAAGGTCGGCAAAGAAGGCGTTATCACTGTAGAGGAAGCCAAGGGCATGGAAACTACCCTGGAAGTCGTGGAAGGCATGCAGTTCGATCGCGGTTATCTTTCCCCCTACTTTGTAACCGATCCTGAGAAAATGGTCGCTTCCGTTGAAGATCCCTACATTTTGATCAACGAAAAGAAAATCAGCAACATGAAAGACCTGCTGCCGGTTCTGGAACAGGTTGCCAAAATGGGCAAACCGCTTCTGATCATTGCCGAAGACGTAGACGGTGAAGCCCTGGCCACACTGGTCGTGAACAAACTGCGCGGAACGCTGCAGGTGGCTGCCGTAAAAGCGCCCGGCTTTGGTGATCGCCGCAAAGCGATGCTGGAAGATATCGCAATCTTAACCGGCGGACAGGTTGTTTCCGAAGATCTGGGTATCAAACTGGAAAATCTGAGTCTGCAGGATCTGGGCAGTGCCAAACGCGTTGCGATCGACAAAGACAACACCACCATCGTCGACGGCGCCGGTTCCCGTTCCGCGCTTGAAGGTCGCGTGAAACAGATTCGCGCCCAGATTGATGAAACCACATCCGATTACGACCGTGAAAAACTGCAGGAACGTCTGGCCAAACTGATTGGCGGCGTTGCCGTCATCAATGTCGGCGCAGCCACCGAAACAGAAATGAAGGAAAAGAAAGCCCGCGTTGAAGATGCGTTGAACGCAACCCGCGCGGCGGTAGAAGAAGGCATCGTTCCCGGTGGCGGTGTGGCTCTGGTCCGCTGTCTGGCGGCACTGGAAAAAATCAAGATCAAAGCCGATCAGAAGCTGGGTGTCAAGGTTGTCATGCGGGCTGTTGAGGAGCCGCTGCGCCAGATAGCCAACAATGCCGGTTTAGAAGGATCGGTTGTGATCGACAAGGTTAAAAATTCCGAAGGCGGTTTTGGCTACAATGCCGATACCGACACTTATCAAGACCTCATGGAGGCCGGTGTCATCGATCCCACCAAGGTTGTCCGGTTTGCCCTGCAGAATGCAGGCAGCGTTGCGGGCCTGATGCTGACAACCGAGGCCATGGTCGCCGATAAACCGGAAGAAAAAGCCGAAGCCATGGGTGCACCGGGTGGCGGTGGCATGGGTGGCATGGGCGGCATGGGCGGTATGGGCGGTATGATGTAACAGGACCCTGCACCGTAGCCAGGCAATATGCCTTAAAGTTATCCTAAAGATAAAGCCCTCCGTGGTCGATAGACCATTGGAGGGCTTTTACTTTGTCCAAAACGATATGACACCCCAAACCTGTCAGTGTTTCGCGGTCGTCAAACCGGAAAGCTGGCGTCATTCTTGTGCATTGCGTATGCTTGACAGATCATCGTAACTCGGTTAAAATTATAATAATTTTTATTTTTGTGAACCAATTAATGGAGTTTCTCATGAAATTGAAAAACGCGAACGGTTTTTTTCTCCGGCTATTTCTGGGATGCCTGATCGCACTGATACAGGTTCAGGCCCCAGGCGCCGAGGAAACTGCCCCGGCAGCGCCGACCCAGGCAGATGCGGTTGTGTCGATAGAAGAGGAAGTCGTTGAAACCGAAACCGGCCTTTACTACACGGTGAAAAATGGCGATACCCTCTGGGATCTGTCAGAGCGTTTTTCAGATTCTCCGTACTATTGGCCCGATCTGTGGAGCGAAAACAATCAGATTGCCAATCCGCATCTAATTTACCCCGGTCAGCGGATCCGTCTGTATCGCCGTTCCGATATCGAGCAGACTGAGGCGCCCGAACCGGAGGTAACCGAACCCGAACCGATCGTCGCTGCGGCGGAACCGGAACCGGAACCTGATCCCGAACCGATTGAAGAACCCCCGGCGGTTGAAGGCCAATTTCGCTATGCCCGCATCGATATGGTCGGGTTTGTACGCGCAAAGCCGGCCCAGCAGCACGGAATTATTTTCAAGGTCAGAGAACCCAAAGAGATGATCAGCAGCGGTGATATCGTCTATATTCGGCCTGCTAAAGGAGCCATGCTGATACCGGGAACGCGTTTTACGATCTACCGCACCTACAGTCCGATCCTGGACCCGGTCACAAAACAGGATTATGGTGTCCAGCACTACATGCTGGGGGTCCTTGATATTACCCAGACAGAAGAGAAATATGCCATTGCGCGGGTTACCCGGTCATTTGGCGGCATCAAGGTGGGCGACAAGATTATGCCATTTTTGCGGCGCTCGCCGAATATCGACAATACCGCTCCCCAGCCTGACCTGAAAGGCAAAATTATCATGGCCGAACGGCGCAACACGGTCATCGGCGATAACGTGATGGCGTTCATCGACCGGGGAGAAAAACACGGTGTCAAACCCGGCCAGAAATACAGTATCTTTTATCAGGAAAGCGGTAGACTGGACCAGAACAGCAAAACGCGGGACATGCTGGATGCGGTCGATTATGGAGAATTGGTTGTCGTACATACCGAAAACAGTACGTCAACGGTATTCATCACCAAAGCGCAGAGCAATATTGCGCCAGGCGCCATGATTCGCACGCCATTTAATTAAAAAAAGAAATACCAAACAAGATCCAAATCCCAATGCTTGAAACCTGTAAATTGTTATGAGCATTGGGATTTTTGATAGATAGAGCAAAATTATTAAAGTGGTCTTCAACGCCTCAGGAGATTTTGATTTTGCTTGTAGCCTGGCTATTTAAAGGGGCTGAGGTGTTCATTTGCAAGGCACTCAGGGGCGAAGCTGTACTTAACTGCTACCGCAAGCCCCTGACGACTCACCGCATTGTATAAATCGGACGAGAAGTCCAGCTCTGCTGGGAAACGCAGCAAATGGGCGCCTCAGCCCCTTTAAATGGCCAGGCTAGAGGTTTTCCCAGGTTACCCGCAACACCTCTTCGTGGGTGGTCACACCTTCGAGCAGTTTTTTGGTAGCGCTTTCGCGCAGCGTGAACATTCCTTCTTCCCTGGCCTTGTTGCGAATTTTTTCCACATCGGCCGTCGCCTGAGTCAGTTTCCGCAAACTCTCGGTATACGGCAGTACCTCGAATATCGCGATCCGGCCGCGATATCCCGTATGGCGGCATTTGATACAGCCTTTGCCTTTGTGCAGTTTAATGGGGCCCTTGCGGCCGAGTTCAATACCCATGCCGGCCAGCTCGGCCGCATCCATGTTGAAAGGCTTTTTGCAGTAAGGACATATCTGCCGCACCAGGCGCTGTCCCAGTATGCCAACCAGGGTGGCCTGAATCAAAAAGGGCTGGATGCCCAGGTCCAGCAGACGGGTAATGGCGGTTGGGGCATCGTTGGTGTGCAGGGTCGAAAGAACCAGGTGACCGGTCAGTGCAGCCTGTACGGCGTTCTGGGCCGTTTCGAGATCACGCATCTCACCAATCATAATAATATCCGGGTCTTGCCGCAATATATTGCGCAAAATGGTTGCAAAGGTCACATCGATGGCGGGCAGGACACCGATCTGATTAAAATCCTCATGAACCATTTCTATCGGATCTTCAACGGTCACCACATTGATTTCAGGCTTGGCCAGAGTGCGCAGGGTCGAATACAGGGTGGTCGACTTGCCGCTACCGGTGGGGCCGCATACCAGTGCAATTCCGTGCGGCATGCCAACGATCTGTTGGTAGCGGTTAAGATCGGTGGTAGAAAAACCAAGTTTTTCCAGGCTCTGAAAAAGAATATCCGGATCCATGATCCGCATGACCACTTTTTCGCCAAAAGCGACAGGGACCGTTGAAATACGAATTTCCACCTCGACCCCGCCTTTGTCGGTTTTAATACGACCATCCTGAGGTCTTCTTTTTTCCGCCATATTCAAACGCGACAGGGCTTTTATCCGGCTGACGATCGCATTGTGCACCTTTTTGGGCAGCCTGTATACGGTGTGCAACACCCCATCGATCCGCATACGCACCATGACAATATCCCTTTTGGGCTCGATGTGAACATCGCTGGCCCGTTGTTCAAATGCATACAGGAGGATATGGTTTACGGCATTGACGATATGCTGATCGTTGGAGGGCAGTTCATCACCGGTCTTGAGCCGGACATATTGCTCCAGGTTGCCGAGATCCACAGATGGTCCGGCAAACATGTTCTCGGCGGCAGCGATCGAGCGCTTGAAACCAAAAAATTCGTTAATCAGCCGCAGGATGTCGCTCTTGGAACTGACGACCACGCTGACTTTCATGTTCGTAACGCGTTTGAGGTCGTCCAGGACTTCCATGTTGAACGGATTCGGTGTGGCAACCGTAAGGGACCCGTCTTTGACATCAACCGGGAGCACCAGGTGCTTTTTGGCAAAGTTTTTCGGGATGGTGGTGGTAACGATATTCAGATCCAGTTTCAGCGGATCGATCTTCCTGTAGGGTATCTGCCATGCCTGGGCCAGGGCATTGTAAATGGCGTCTTCATCGATAAGACCGGGCTGGTCGTCATTACGATCAAACTTGCGGGAGACGATGATGTCAACAATACTGATTCTGTCTGCAGCCGATCGGCCCTCACCGGGTACGCGGTTGACCGACCGTTTTTTAATCAGGTTGCGTTCGTATTGCTCCTGGTTGGTCAGAACGTTTTTAGCCCGCTCGGTGGTGATAAGATTGTTTTTTATCAGGATTTTACAGACTTCAGAGGGTTCCAGCGAACTACTGGGATGGTTGGTCATGAGTTATTCGCCTATCTGGTTAAGTCGGTCATATAGAACCCGTCCTGTAGAAACGGGCGCTTTACAGTTCAAAGTTTACAGCCGTTGGCCAATCTGTCTGCATGCAATCGTATATGATAGCAATATCAATTATCTGTGTCAATCGGCGGATTTAATAGTCGTTGTCATAAGTGTGTTGCATTTAGATGGATCATACGACAGTTAAAAAGCAAATCGGGTGCACGACAGAAAAAGTTCGGAGTTGGGAGTTGGGAGTGCGGAGCCCGCCCTGGTGCTCAGGCGAAAAACGGGGTATTTATGTTAAGATCATTTTAATTGCTCAGATAATTCGAGATCCGATCTGTACCCAGTTCTGGGCCAGGGTGCGGAGCCTGCCCTGGCGCTTTAGCAAAAATTAGGGTGGCATTTGTAAGAATTATTCATAGATGTCTGGAACTTGGTTGTTCGATCGTTAGCCAGTTCTGGGCCAGGGTTGAGGTAGCGCTTGGGGAGGCAAATTAAAGCGGCCGCATCAGTCGATCTCCTGCCAGGAACGAATCGATATCTTGGGAAGGGCCATGGTTTGGATGGGGGTGTTGTATAGACCGCCGCCAAGGGAATGCAGACCGACCGGTGTTCGAAAATAAAGATGTTCGTCTTCAACCATTGGCGAGGTGCGAATATCACCGACAATGCGATTGAGCCGCTCAACGCCCTTAAAATTATAGGCATACATCCGGCCCTGGTTGCCGTCGACCTGACCGTGTCCCTCGCAGGGATCCTCGGTTTCGGCTGTAGAAGTGCCAAAGTAAATGGTTTCGGCAGCTGCAAAGGCCGAGGCAAATACCCGGTTACCCGGGGGCAAAGCCACAAACCAGTCCAGAGAAATTTTAGTCGGGTCGATTTCCTGCTTGGCGGCCGTATCCACATAGGCAAAGAAATGATAGGTGGTGTTATCGGTGTCGATGTTTTCATCATAGTAGGGACTGTCGCCGGTCCCGAAAAACACTTTGATGTTGTATGTGATCTGCCCGCTGTCATCGACATCAAACCCTCTGATCACGGTTGGTGATCCGTAAATCGGATGCCAGCGCTGGTCCTCGGACACGGTGTCGGTCACTTCTTCGGAACGGTTCGCCGTAAAGACCGTATTCATTACCGTACAGGAGATATCCGTTGCCCCCTCTTGCGGGTCGTCGGGCAGATTGACTTTGTACAGGAAACCCCGATCGGATCCCACGTAGAGTCGATCGATGAATCCATTGAAATCCGAATCCACGATGGCGGGCTGGCCGCTGAGAAGCCCGCCCCGGCCGTAATCTTGCTCGGCCGCCGTGATGATGTTGTCGTCATCCAGATCCACCTGCGTATCCAGAACGATACGCTGCAACACATCGCCGTTGGCGACATCGATCATGTAAATGGCCGGAAAGTTGTTGCGGCTGGCATTGGCCATCTTGCCGGAAACGAAAAAAGCAACCCACTTGGTTTCATCGGTAAGGGGATCACGGATGCGCCCGATCCGGGAAACAGCCGGCGAGGAGCGGCTCCGAAACAGTTCCGGTGACGCAAATTCCCATAAGAAGGTAGGCGCATAGGGATCGGTAACATCCAGACAAAATACCGTATCGCCGCCATTGCCCTGAGCTGCCAGCAGGATCGTCCGCCAGGCGTCAGCCTGGCCGTCCTGGTCGGTATCGATATAAACATCGGCCAGGGCCGGGGAAGCATCCACATAGGCCTGGTCAGCCCGCCGGAGACTGTTGTTTTTCAGCCGGGGCAACAGATCAGCAGGTATGAAAGCCCATATCTCCCGTCCGGTTCCATAGTTCGGGCACGATTCCCCAAAGCTTTCACAATACCCGGGTGACACGTCGGTTTTGGGTTCCCATAAAAAATAGCCGCGGTTTTCGTCAATGTCGGTTGTCGCCTCGTTATCACCGTGCCGGAATTTACCGGCATCAAAGGCATGTAACATGCCATCCCGTGAACCGACGAAAACCACCGTGGGGCGCTCGGCGTGAGTGGTTCTGAATGTTTCGTAGCTGCTCAGTTCTGCAGCGTCCACCTGACCGATGAACATCCACTCCGGTTTGCCGGGCGGGTTCAAAACGGCCGGAACCGAATGATCGATGGGTCCCAGCAACCAAGTTTTAATCTGACCGGTATTCGGCTGCCTGTAGCCGCGCACCCATTCAACCAGCCAGTCGGCATCGGCTTCATTCAACCGGTCATCATGGTTCAAATCAAACGTATAACCATCGGGCCAGATAGTTTCATCCGTCAGGGCCAGCATCTCTTTGGTGACATTGGCCGAGCGGAACTGCTTGAGCGTATTTTTGGCCCGGTAGTAATTATAACTGGCCCGAATCGGTTCATCGAGCAGCGGCGGGTCCGTGAAGGTGACCTCCCATTGTCCGGTAAAGCGGTTGATGGTCCCGAAACCGTTGATACTGCCTTTTAATTGATCCGTGTGCAGGTCGGTGAAATATTCAGAGCCGATTTTTATCACCACCGTGGTGGCGGAAACGGGATAGTATTGCAGGCGCCCGGAAAAGGTGCGGGTCTGATTGTCCCCGCGCAGAACATTGCCAGCGCTGTCCTTCAGATATTCGGTGCCAACCTGATGCAGTTCGATGTCTGGAAACAGTATTTGACGTTGATCAGGGTCAGTTGCGGCCAGCACCTCACCGGCATCCCACAGCTTCACATCGCCCGTGGCGGTCTGCTCCGGATCGCGCGGATCATATACCAGATTGGCGGCCAGCCGGCCGCGATATACCTTTTCGTCCATGTCTGGGCGGGGGTTTGATAGAAACCCGAATAAAGGACATTGGCCAGCACCACCGGTGTGGCCCGGGAAAAGGAATCGTGGCTGGCGGTTTCACCGTTCATCGTGGCACCCACCACCCTGGGGATACAGGCTTCATGCTCGCTGGTCATGTCCACCTGCCACTGCAGCCGATGCCCGGTCCGATTGAGTCCGGCCAGATCGATGCGGGCTTTGCGAAAGGTATCGGCGGGATTGCCCGGCGTCCAATCGGATGCGGGAAAAATTTTGCTGCCGATGATTTTGGCACCATCTTCGGCCAGATGGTAATTGAACACCTCGTCCCACTCGGTAATTTCCAGCGGTTTACCATCGATGATCAAAGAATAGCTCAGTTCGGTTTTCCCGGTACACGCACCCCCGGGATGGTGATCATAGACTTCGAACTCGACGGCCGTAAAAAAGGCATGGGCTTCGGCCGTAGCAACCGGACTGGCCAGCTGCGCCATGCCACCGTTCTTGCGCTCGATTAGAAAGACGACGTCATTGTAGTCATAATCGTTGCTTTCATCGGCATCGTCCATGGTGGTGTCGTCGATCCCCAACACCCAGGCAAACGGCGTTTCATCCGGTGCACCGATGATGGCATGGGTGGCTGCCGTTGGGTTCTGCTCATCCACACATTCGCTGTTGAAATCCGCCGGCTCGTTTGCAGCGGGTGCCCGAAAATTGAACCCGAAATCATCCCGCAACCGTGCCCGGGCGGCGTCATCCAGCCAACCCTGAGTTTGCACCCCCTCGCCGCAATCCGGCACGTAGGCATAGCATGTGGTATCGCCATCGTTGGCGCTCTGGTAAAGCCGGATCAGACGGCTGATACCATCTGTCTCGGTACAGCGTCCGTGATTTTCGTTCCAGGCCCGTTTTGTGAAAAACAGCCCACCGCACCAGCTGCAGTTCGATTTCGGGCTGTTGTCCCTGGAATCCAGGTAGAAGACGATCTCTGCGCCGCCCTTCAATTTTCCGATCCAGATCTTGTTGTCATGCCGGTCGATCCGGCCATCTTCGTTATGGTCGGTCTGGCCGTCGAGCACACCGTCTTTATCGTTGTCGTTGATGTTTTCATAAATCTGATTTTTAAGGCTTTTAAATAACGAATCGTCACTGTGCAGAAGGGCGGCATCGGTCACCCGCCTGGGATCGATCCAGCCGAAATCGGTTTTTTTAAAGCCGGCACCCTCATACAGAAACGTGACATAAACATCCTGCTCGAAGGGTATGACAATCTGGTTCGGGTCGATGGCGCGCAAACCGGTTTGCAGAACCAGATGGCCATTTTCGTCGACGGCCACGTCGAACAGCTCGAAATCATCCGCATTAAAGCCGCTGACATAGGGACAGTTAACCGGAAGCGCACAACCGAGAATATCCGCGCGCGTATTGAAGGTCAATTGCATGTCATCGGTGACATTGGGGACGACGATGGTCTCGGAATCGGAATACCTTTCACCATTCAGATACCAGCCCTCAAACAGCGTTTCTTCAGCGGGTACCGCCGTCACTGCCAGTGCATTATCGCCATGGGATACGACTTGATAATACTCGGTTTCATGCGACTGGTCGTTATGGTCGCAGATACTGCCGAATCCGCTGGCATGAAAGCTGACCGTATATTTCCGGATAACAAACTCGGCCGTCACACTCATATCGGTGGTGACATCGCGCAGAATGAGCCGATCGGATGTTTCACCATTATTGGCCCCCTGCCAGCCGGCAAATTCATAGTGAATATCCGCAATGGCATCGATCGGTTCAGAATTTTGACCGTAGGGTACGGTAAGAACAAACGTTGCGGATGACTCGGCTTGCATATTCCTGAGCATGCCGTGCGAACCGGCGCTAAGGGTCACGGCCAGCAATTTAATATCAAAGGTGGCGACCACGGTTTGATTACCGATCATCACGATACTGCCGTTTTCCACATTGGTGCTCCAGCCCGCAAAATCGGAGGTTATTTCCGCGCTGGCCGCAAGCGCTATGCTGGCCCCCCACTGGAAGGTATGCACAATTCCGATTGCCGAGGCCGCCGGCAACGTACTGCCGGCACCGGTGCCATTGGTCTGCATGGTCAGAGTGACCATCTGTGTGATAAAATCGGCCGAAAGGGAGACATTAGCGGTCATGGTAATCGACACGCCGGGTAAGGTTACATCGGATATCAGATCGGCGGCCAGGGCACCGGTCCATTCGCTAAAACGGGTCCCGGTGCCGGCAATGGCCGTCAGGTGAACCACGTCTCCATAATAATAGGTATCTTGTTGCGGGCTGACCGAGACGCGGCTTTCTGAAAAGGCAGGACCGATCGGACTGAATACATCAATATCGAGGGTATATTCAATCTGCGTAAACCGGGCTTTCACCAGTACCGGTCCGGAGACCGCGGTGATCGTCAACGCTGCCGTATCCGGGTTGCCGATAACCGCGTTTTCACCGCCGCTGAGCACTTCCCAGCCGGTGAAACGGTATCCGGGGGCCGGTGCAGCGGTAACCGTCCGGCAGTCGGCGGTATCATCGACGGTCCGGGTTATGGTATCCTGGTCATCGTCCAGGCTGCCACCCGCATCGGCCTGGTAAGTCACCGTGTGTTGAATCGGCACGAATATGGCGGTTATGGTCAGATTGATGCGCACATCGCCAATGATCATGCCCTCGAAGGGGACCGTGATGGATTTATCGCCGTCACTGACGTGCCAATGCTTGAAACGGTATCGCAGCGGGCTGGTACCGGGCACGGGGGTTACCGGTTCGGTTGAATCCCCGATTTTAAGATGTTGCACCAGGGAGGTCTGGTCGTTCACCGTCCCATTGCCGTCGGTCGTATAGGTTACGATGACATCGTTATCTAAAATAGCTGCCGCAGCACTGTAAGGAGCGCCGATGCCTGTATAATTCAGGGTGCCGAAATTACCGCTGACGTCAAATTGGAGTGCGAACGTTTCGGTCGGTTCGACCGTCTGGTCATCGGCTGTTTTAACCTCGATTTTCACTATTCGTTCGCCGGGGTACAAAACGACCTCTAAATAACTGTCGCCACCGGTATCGAAGCTGAAATCGCTGTCGATCACGGCACTGCCGTCCACTGTCGCGAAACGCAACTCCAGAAAATCGCCAGTTTGAACTTCATTATTGGCCGCGGTTACACCATCTACAGACGCCCGGGTGATCTCAAATGTAAACGTGGCCTGTTCGCCTTCGTTAACGGACTGTATGTCTTCGAACCGATACTCGTAATCGGCCGCCACGGCCACGTGGCAGGTCATAACCGTTGTCAATCCCAGGAAAAACACCCCCAGCAACCAGACAAGGCCCGAAATGCGGGCATTCGGGCTGGATGGCAAAGCCAAATTCAACGCGCTGTCGGGTGCTTTCATCAAACGGCTCCGCCGGAAATCATTCGGTACGGTACTGTTTGTCGAACTGTCCAATCGAACTGCTATCACTGGCATTATAGTTTTTACCGGCGCCGGCACCGGCCTGGGCTCTGTATCCGAAGACCACTTCATCCCGCGTGTTGCCCTGAAGCAGGATGCGCACGCTGCTGCGCGCGCCCATGGCATCAGCCGCGTCCGACTGCAGCCAGATGACCGCATCGGTATCGTTTATATAATTTCCGGCATCGCGGTTGTTCCAGAGACTGCAGGTATAACCGGCTGCATCCAGGGTCGCCCGGTCGATCCAGATCGATCCGTCCCGTTGACCGTTATCATCGGGGTCATAGCCCGGTGTACCGTCCTCGAGTGGATCCAGAGCCGGTCCATGGTAGGTGCCGTCCAGAGCGAAATCCCAATCCAGGGTCGCTCCTGCCAGGGCGCGCAGCGCATTGGCACCGGCAAAGGGCTCCTCCAGCAGACCAATGGTATGCACCAGCCCGGATTCAGCGGCATAAAAGGTTCGCTGGTGATAGACGGCGTTATTGGCGATCTGGACTTCCACGTGGCTGTTGCGGGAGGCAGTCAAACCGATGATGGTCAGCAGCGCCAGGATCATGATGGCCAGAATGAGTACCGAACCGGTTTCATTTTTCAGCAGCGATAGTTTTGTTTTCATAATGCCTGCGCCCTGCGGTTGATCGGGTGGTTTTCTATCCGTTTAAAGCGTGGATCGAACCACCTCTCACCGTGTTGCTTCCGGCAGATAATATCTCAAGGTAAGGGTCCGCGCGTTGCGTCCCCGGGGTTGTACCCGCACCAGGACTGTTTTGATGCCATTTAGCGGCATATCACCGGTTACATCCCAGGTCACCTCATAACCGCGACGTTGATAGGGACCGTAACTGCCGGGATCCAGGTCGGAATGATCGAAGGGCATCGATTTTAAGCGTTCCAGCAGATCGGTGGCCATGGTAAGGGCTTCGGTCTCAGTCCTGGCCAGGGCATTGCCGCTGACATATCTAACCTGAAGGGTTCCCAGAGCCAGAATACCGATGGCAAATATGGTCATGGCCAGCATCACTTCAATCAGTGTAAAACCGGTCCTGGCTTTCCATCGCCGGTATGTGTAAACGCTCGAGCGGTCCATGCGATTCACCTTAATACAGGTGCCTTTTTTGGCCACGTCAAAGTCCCAGTCCCATGTTGCGACAGACCACGGTAGTGGACAGCATACGACGCTGATAGCTATCTTTCGCATCGTTGCGGTCCACAGATCCGTCCCGATTGATATCGGCTGCCCGCACTATCTTGTCACCGACCACATAGATATTTTTTTCGCGGTAGCCCCTGACAGGAAAGCGCGTGCGTGCCAGAAGCCAGATTTTTACGGCCCGGATGCGGTCAAAGCCGACCTCCGGGCTCAGGCCGGCGCCGTCGCTAGCATCGATGCGACCGTTATTGTCGGTGTCATCAGCGGTATTGATCTGCCCATCGTTGTTGGTATCCAGTATGGTATCGAGTCCGCCGTTGCCGTCCCCATCATAGGCCCAGATGACGTTTTTGCCATTGCTGTCCAGAAGGCCGTCCTGATCGGCGTCAAACGCATAGGCAAATGCCAGGGCCTCGATTTGTTCGGCAATCGGCATCAGGTTTCCATTGTTTCCGGTAGCCCGTCCCAAAGGTGCGGCACCAACCGCATCGGACCTGGCCTCGACAAAATCGGCCCATCCATCCCGGGGGCCTTTATTTCCATCATATTTGCGGGCAAATCCGTATTTTACCTGTTCATTTGCCCCGCAATAATCGCGGTTGCCGTCCAGGTCCATGGTAAACCGGAATTCAAACGCACGGGCAATCTTGATACCCATCAGCTCGTCGCCCTGATCATCCTGGGTATCGCTGCGGGTGTCACAATCATTGTCCACCTGGTCGGCCATGCGGTCATTTTCGGCCTCGGCGCTATCATCCGCCACTTCGTCGTCATTGTTGTCGATTCCGTCCGTGCCCCAGATGACCGTCGGATCATGGCCGGCCATCCGGATTTCTTTTTCCATCATTTGCAGGACAGCCCGGACATTTTGCTGGATTTCCAGGACCATCTGTTCCCTGACCTGCGATTTCTGCTGGGTATTGAAGGCCATGTAGATGGTCGCCATTAAAATCGCCGTAATGGCCATGGCGACCATCAATTCAATCAGCGTGAAACCTCCGGGCGCCCCTGCGGCGGTCTTTGAAATAAATTTTACGGTTGATTTCATGGTCTGTGCTAAAGCCTGCTGGCTGCATCCGTTTACGGGTCTCAGATTGGCGCGCGCACCCCGGCAATATTGCCGCTGGCGGGAGTAAGATGCGCTCGATAGGGCGTTTTATAACCGTGGGCTGTAATTTTCATTTTGACTTTGTCTTGCGAATGTTGCCGGTCATGGTCGTTATGATGCCCTGGAAATCGCCCTGCTGATTGATCAAATAAATATGGCCATTGAAGCCGTGTCCGCGGTTTGTAAAGCGCGTATATTTCAGGTTGCCGTTAAATTGGACTTCGTCCAGGTCGATACCTTTTGACATGCCGCCGGTCAGAATTGTGTTTTCCTGACCGTCCTGGAAGTTATTGTTGCGGTTTATCGGATTAAAGCTGTCCTGGGCGATGATGCCGTTATCCACAAATACGGTAAATCTGCCGTCCGGATTGCCATTGTCATCCGGATCGAAATCGACAACGACGTTGGCATTTTCTTTGATCGCTCTCAGTTTGGCCTGCTGCAGGACAGACAGCAGTTCGTCGGCGGCGCTGTTAAGTCGGTAACGCGGCAGCCAGCTGATGTATGCCGGAATGGCCAGGGCGCACAAGATCGCTATCACCCCGATAACAGTCATCATTTCCATCAGTGTGAATCCGGGGTGTTCGGCTGTGGCCCGGCTTCTGGCGCTGATCGGCACGGCCTTGCGGGATAACATCGATACCATCGGCACACAAATTCCTGTTCAAAAGTGCGGATCCAAGCACAGGTTCGAGTGACAATATACGTCCACAGATTGACAAATTTTGTTTATTAATCTGCCCGGATGTTTGGAATAATTTTATAGCTGAAATCGATTGGAAAAGTAACTGACTGAATTCGTTTTATATAAAAAAAATATGAGTACAAATGAAATACATTGCATGGATTTTGCAGTCGTAAGCGGACACAAACGAGTAACAAACGCTGGATGTGCCACTGAAACCGGCAGAAGATATTCGCAGGAAGGACTCGACAGTCACCTGCTTTAACAAGGTTACATACGCTATTTTGTGATTATTAGCAACAAATTTGGACATAAAATTGAGATGTTAAGAGATTAACAAGTATTATGCAGATCATTTGGGGAAATTTTGTGTACAGAGTAAAACAAACGACTTTATTGCCAAATATTTGCAACACTTTTAATATACGCTTTATCCTAACAGGGGTTCTTTAAACCGAGAAGAGACTAATTTTTAACACGTAGCTAAACGGTACAGTTGAATCTGAGTGGATGCTATTAAAGTTGAAGAAGGAGGTCGTATGAAAAAAACCGTTTTTATGACAGCGATTATTGTGGGGGTTGTTTTCTTTATCAACAGCACGGCGATTGCCGATATTAAAAAACCGAGAAGGTGGTGGCGCAGGCCGTTTACCCAGCTCTGGCATGCGGTAGTTGACCTGCAGCACCAGATCAACCATCTTGAAAATGCGTCTACCAGCCAGACCTCTATCCCCGGCCCTCAGGGTCCCAAGGGTGACAAGGGCGATACGGGTGCCACAGGCGAAAAGGGCGACAAAGGTGATCCGGGTGTTGCCGGTGTCCAGGGTATCCAGGGTATCCAGGGTATCCAGGGTGAAACAGGCGACCCGGGTGTCACGGCGACCGTCTTATGTCCCAACTGCAATTTTTCAGGGTTGAACGTCGGTCCCATAGATCTGCCCGGGGCATTCATGGCCGGCGCCTATATGCGCAAGGCTGAAATGGCCGGAGCCAACCTGTCGGGTGCCGATCTTTCCGGCGCCTACCTGGGCGAAGCCATATTAAGCGGTGCCGACCTGACCGGTGCCAACCTGAGTGGCGCTTATCTGGGTGGTGCCGATATGACCAATGCGGACCTGACCGGTGCCGATCTCACCGGTGCATCCGCTGTTGCCGGGGCCGTCTGGAGCAATACCGTGTGCCCGGATGGACTCAACAGTAACGACAATGGCGGTGCCTGCGCGCCCTGATACAGCACCTTATGGGTATGGGCGCAACTAGCATTTTACCGAAGCGTAAATGAAAAACGACCGTGTCGAAAACGACACGGTCGTTTTCTATTTGATCCGACTCGATCAATCCGGTCTCATTTTCGCCCGGCGGCAAGGCTGGATACCAGGGTCAGCCGAAATAGGCAACCGCATTTTCGAAGATTTTAAGGCCGGATAGGATGTCGCTCGATTCGGTCAGCGGCCGGCACTTGCGGCGGCTCCAATCCGGATGATTGGTGCTATGATTGAAGGCTTCCGGGTGCGGCATCAATCCGAATATCCGCCCGGTCGGGTCGCAGATGCCGGCGATATCGTCCAGGGATCCGTTGGGATTGAGTGGAAACTGACCTGCGGCCGGTCGTCCGTTCGGCCCGGCGTAGCGCATCACCACCTGATTGCCGGCAATCAAACGTTCGATGATCGATGCCCGGGCATAAAATTTCCCTTCCCCGTGGCGGATCGGCAGTTCGATGGTTTCAATTCCACGGGTAAATACACAGGCAGCGGCCGGATTGATGCTCAGATTGACCCAGGCATTCCGAAAATTGCCGCAGTCGTTAAACGTCAGCGCCACCGAGCGTTGCCTGTAATTACCGTCAAAACCCGGCAGCAGCCCAAGGTTGACCAGGGCCTGAAAACCATTACAGATGCCGATGACCAGGCTGCCCGCAAGGACAAAAGACAGCAGATCCTCGCCGATGTTGGTTTTCAATCGTACCGCTTGAATCACTCCGGCGCCGTGGTCATCACCCCAGCTGAATCCGCCGCCGAACACCAGGATCTGAAACTCGGACAATTGAACCGATCGGTCGATCAAGGCGTTGATGTGAATCCTGCTCACCACTGCACCGGCCTGTTCCAGAGCAAACGCGGTTTCATTTTCGCAGTTCAATCCGTATCCGGTTAATACGATGGCTTTGACATTCTGCATGCATTCAACTCCGTTATCAGATCAGGTGACCGAAAGGCTTTTTCCAGGCCTCCTTGAGGGCCGGCAGCCCAACAGCCAGCAATTCCTTACCTTCGATGCCCTGTAAAACCAGTTTCGGCAGATCGGTTACCTGCCCGATACAGTCACAGGCCAAATCCACGAACAGTTCTTCAAACCGCTTGCATCGGTCCGGGTTGACCGTCACAATGAAACGACCCGCCGATTCGGAAAACAGGATTTTGTCGTTGCGTTCGATATCTTCCCGTGGCACCCGGCTCAGTTCGGCCTGCAATCCATAACCGCCGCCCATGGCGACCAGCGCCAGGTGGACACCCAGCCCGCCGCGATAAATCCCGTGTACCGAGGCCACCAATTCAGACTCAATCGCTTGAATCAAGGCCCTGTAGTGCGCCTGAAACGTTTCCGGACGGACCCGGGGGACATTCAATCCGATCCGGTTATACAGGGCATAATATTCAGATGCGCCCAGTTCGTTGCGTGTCAATCCGACCACGTAGACCCGGTCGCCGGGTCTTTTACAGTCGGCAGTTACGCAGCGGTTGACATTGTCAATGACCCCGATGGTCGAAAATTGCAGAGTCTCCAGGGCCGAAACTTTGTGGACTTCCCCGTAGCGTCCGGTTAAAAATCCGTCGACGTACATGCTGTCCTTGCCTGAAAGCAGCGGGATTTCGTAGGCCAGGCACAGATCTTTGAGCGCCCGGCAGGAGCGCACCAGTTGAGCGGCCTTGAAGCGGCCATCCGGATTGTCTTCCGGATCAAACTGGATGCTGGGCCAGCAATAGTTGTCGACACCGCCGATATGATCCAGCGTACCGCCGACAGCTATCAGACGCCGCACGGCTTCATCGATGGTACAGGCGGTCATGTGGTAGGCATCGATGGCCGAATAATGCGGCAGCAGGGCCTGGGCCATGGCCAGTCCGCGGTCGGATGACAGCACCGGTCGTATAACGGCCGCATCACTGACCATGTCTCTTTCTGAACCGATCAACGGTTTTATGACACTGCCGCCCTGCACTTCGTGGTCGTATTGCCGATAAATCCATTCTTTGGAACAAATGTTAGGCCGGGCCAGCAGATCAAGCAGCAGCCGGTCAAACGCATCCGGCATCTTGATCACCGGTTCGTAAAGGCCGCGCCGCTCGGGAGGGTTCCAGATAGCATCGAATTCCCACTGCGGAAAACCGGAGGCGAGCAGATCCAGATCCACATGGGAACAGATTTTGCCGTCGTGGGTGATATGCAGTTTACCCGTATCGGTGTAGCGACCGATCACTGTGCTCTCAACCGCATGCCTTTCCGAGAGAGCCATGAAGGCCGCCAGGTTTTCAGGTCTTACGGCAAGGGTCATCCGTTCCTGGGATTCGGATACCCAGATCTCCCACTGATCCAGCCCTTCATATTTTAGAGGCACCCGCTCAAGTTCGATTTCACATCCATTGGCAAAAAGTGCCGATTCGCCAATAGAGGATGAAAGCCCGCCGCCCCCGTTGTCGGTCACAAATTGAATCAGACCGCGATCACGGGCCTGGAGTAAAAAATCATGCATCTTTTTTTGGGTATAGGGATCTCCGATCTGCACATGCCCGGCCGGGGTATTGTCTGAATACGTTTCAGAAGATGCGGTCACACCGTGGATGCCGTCTTTGCCGACCCTGCCGCCGCACATGATGATGAGGTCCCCGGCCGCGGTCGTCTTCTGTTCGGCGGGCTGAGCGTTGATCATGGCCGGCATGATCCCCACCGCTGTGACGAACACCAGGCATTTTCCCAGATAACCGGTATCAAACAGCACCTGGCCAAAAGTGGTTGGAATCCCGCTCTTGTTGCCCCCGTCACGAACCCCTTCGATCACCCCGTCCAAAAGTCGGCGCGGATGCAGGCGGGGCTTGAGGTCCCCGGTGTAGTCACGCGGGCCTACACAATAACCGAAGCCACCCATCAACAGCTTCGATCCTTTTCCGGTGCCCAGCGGATCGCGGTAGACACCGACGATTCCGGTAATGGCCCCGCCGTAGGCCTCCATGTTGGACGGCGAGTTGTGCGTTTCACCGGTAATCACATAATAATGCCCGGCATCGAACCGCCCGGCACCGGCATTGTCCCAGAGCACGGACACCACCCAATCCTTCTGTTCTTTCAGAGCCAGGGTCGGCGCTTCGATGTAAGTTTTGAACAGATTATCGATGGTTTCGGTACGCCCGCTGCCAAGGTCGGTGTAGTGGAACAGGCCGCGGAATGTGTTGTGATTGCAGTGATCGCTGCGAGCCTGGGATATGTATTCCAGTTCAACGTCAGTGGGATCGGTCAGACCGACCCGCTTTCGGTCTGCCAGCGTGCGTTCATCGGCAAAATAGGCCCGGATGACCGGTATATCGTTGGGATTCAGGGCCAGGTTGCGGGCAATGCTGATCTGCTGCAGGCGGCTGTCACTTTCCACCGGAATCGTGGTAACGGTGGGTACATGATCCAGCTCAACTTTGGGCAGAATAATACCAATACCATCGGTCGAATTCCATTTTTGCCTGGAAATAACGCGCCACTGCTGAATAATTCCGTTGGCCAGCAGTTCACCGGCAATCTGTTCGGCCTGAACCGCTGTCAGTTCGGACCCGCACAGGCAATAGCGTTTAGAGGAATAAATCGCATCACCCTTTTTTAACTTGATGCGCAGCAGATCTTCGGCTGCCTCCCGGGCGGTGCTGCCGGGATTATCCCGCACCCCCGGCCGGAATCCGATCCAAATGGTCCAGTCGAAATCAATCGGCAGCGGCTGATAGGACGACTGCTGGGTGACCGGATTGGTAAAAATCTCCTGCTGCATCAACTGCAGCTGTTGCGAGGTCAATTCGGCATCGATGGTCACAATCTGGATGGTGCGCACGCTGTCCAGTATAATCCCGAAATAATCAGCGGCTTTGCGACGAATTCCCTCGCCCTCGGCATCCATCAACTCAGGCTTTAAAGCGATCTCCAATCGATATGGCATCGTAGTTCCGGTTTAGACGGTTTTGTCGGTTTCATTGACCTGAAAAAATACGGGTGATGTCGTTGTAGAAAACAAAAATCATCAAGAGGATTAAAACGAACAACCCGGCCTGTTGGGCGACCTCGCGAACTTTCAGGCTTACCGGGCGGCCAATAACCAATTCGACAAAGAAGAACAACAGGTGTCCGCCGTCAAGGACCGGGATCGGCAGGATGTTCAATATGGCCAGATTGATACTGATCAGGGCGATGAAAAAAACCAGATTGGTGGGACCTTGTTTGGCCTGCTGACCGGCCATTTCGGCAATCATGATCGGTCCGCCAATGTTTTTGGAGGATAAACGCCCCTGCAGAATCTTGACGATGCTCACGATGGTCAGTTTGGTGATATTGAAAGTTTGGGTCAGGCTCTCCCCGACAGCGTCCAGGATTCCAAGTTTCTGTGAAAAATAATCGCCCGACGGCGTGATGCCAATCACAAAGCGCTGTATATCTTCGCCGAAGATGTTCTTGATTTGTGTCAGTTTGGGCGAAATATGCAAGTCCCGGGAGGTGTCTTCGCGGTTGATGGTAATCACCAGGGGTTTGCCTTCACTGGATGAGATCAGTCCGGCCATTTCATCCCAGCTGCCTACCCTGATGCCGTCAATGGCGGTTATTTGATCACCTGCTGCCAAACCTGCCAACTGAGCCGGAGTATTTTCCTGAACCTTTCCGATGACCGGTTTGAGGATGATGGAACCGGATATGTAAAAAATGAAAAAGAAAATAATCACGGCCAGCAATACATTGAACAGCGGACCGGCGGCCACAATGCAAATACGCTTGAGCACATGTTGATGCGTAAATGACAGCGGCACCAGGGACGGCTCGATTTGGGCGTCCGGCTCCTCGCCAACCATCTTTACATATCCCCCCAGAGGAATTGCGGAGATTCGATAATCGGTCATTCCGATCTTTTTACCCAGAATCCTCGGCCCGAAGCCGAGCGAAAACTTTTCCACCCCCACACCAAAAAGGCGGGCAACCAGGAAGTGACCCAGTTCGTGAAAAAAAATCAATACACCCAGCACCACAATAAAAGCAAATATATTGGTTCCCATAATTTTTTCTAATCTAATTGGTTGATAGTTTTGTCAACAAAGCGTTTGTACCACCGCCTGCGCTTCGCTGCGCGCCCACGCATCCGCCTGCAGGATATCCGCCAGTTTTGGTTGGGAGAGCGGTTTATGGCGCTCGGCCGTCGCCGCGATGGTTCGGGCAATTTGAGCAAATCCCAGCCGGCCCTCTAGGAAAGCCGCAACGGCAACTTCATTGGCGGCATTGACCACTGCCGGTCGGGTTCCGCCGATCTGCAAGGCCGCAAAAGCAAGCGCCAGACAGGGAAACCTGTCCGTGTCCGGTGCCTCAAACGTCAGCGCACCCAGACCGATAAAATCCGGCAGCGGTTGTCCGAGCGGTAAACGCTCGGGATGGGACAGGGCATAGGCGATGGCCCCTTCCATATCCGGAATGCCCATCTGCGCCATGACCGTTCCGTCTTTATAGGCCACCATGGAATGAATAATACTCTGGGGGTGAACCACAACTTCGATCTCGTCCGGATCGACGTCAAACAGCCATTTGGCTTCGATCACTTCCAGCCCCTTGTTCATCAGAGTCGCCGAATCGATTGTAATTTTACTGCCCATTTGCCAGTTGGGATGCTGAAGGGCTTCAGCGGGGGTAACCGATGCCAGTTCGTCCGCCCCCCGATCACGAAAAGGTCCCCCGGAGGCAGTCAGCAGGATACGCTCAAAATCCTGGCGCCGATTTCCGGCCAGACACTGAAATATAGCGCTGTGCTCGCTGTCGACCGGCACGATGCGTACACCCTTTGAGCGGGCGGCCGACATGACCAGTTCGCCCGCCATAACCAGCGTTTCCTTGTTGGCCAGGGCGATCTGTTTTTCGGCCTCGATAGCAGCCAGCGTGGGCAACAGACCGGCAGCGCCCACAAATGCACTGACAATCGTGCCGGCAGAAGGCATTGTTGCGATCGTCCGGTAGCCTTCCGGACCATGCAAAATTTGGGTCCGGCAATCGCGCGGCAGCAATGCTGTCAATCGCTCCGCCAACCGGGCGTCAAAAACAGATGCGGCCTCGGGTCTATAACGCTCTACCTGCCGGGCCAGGCGTTCGACATTCTGCTTTGCCGCCAAACCGGCTATGCTAAAGCGGTCGGGGAACTTGTCGACGACCCGCAACGTGGTCTGCCCGATGGAGCCGGTGGATCCCAGAATGGATAATCGAATCATAATATGCGCTGACCCTTCAGAAGATATATCGAATAAATAAATAGGCAACCGGCGCAACGAATAGCAAGGCGTCGATGCGATCCAGCATTCCGCCGTGACCCGGCAGGATGGTGCCCGAATCCTTGATACTGGATGATCGTTTCAATTCCGATTCGAACAAATCACCGATTTGTCCGACAATTCCGATGGCCACAAAAAATACCAGACTGGCGCCCCAGGCCAGGTGGCTGAAAAAAAGCCATTTCAGCAGCGAACCGATAATGGCATTCGCAGCCAGACCACCCACTGCGCCCTCAACGGTTTTACCCGGGCTGACCGCCGGACACAGTTTGTGACGTCCCAGATAGGATCCGACATAGAACGCACCGATGTCTCCGGCGAAGACAATGGCCAGAATCGCAAATATCCAACGCATGCCGTCCGGGTGGAGCCTTATCAGCACCAGGAACGATAACAGCAGCGGTATATAAACCAAACCTTGCAGCTGGTATCGAACCGTATCCAGGATGTCCGCATTGTTCTTATATTGCGAAAGGGATAAAATGCCGACCGCAATCAGATTGAGTGCCAGTGCGCCGAGGCAAAGATCGAGCTTTGAGGTATGTGCGGATAGAATCATGCAAACCGCGGTGATCATTCCCAGACCGGTCATCACCGGATGTGACGCCGTATCAGCCCGGGCGATGATGCCAAAGTATTCCCACAGGGAAATCAGGGCAACCAGACACATCAATGCAAGGAAAGCAAGGCCGCCCTGGTATACAATGAAAAACACTACCGGCAGCGCCACCAGGCTGGTGAGCCAGCGTTTCAGATGCATGATTTCCACTATTTCAGCCTCTTATTGGCGGTGGTCGATAATTCAGCCGCAGGCGGCAATTGGCAATCTGGATGCCATATCAGGTTCTTACTTTTCCATAGCGCCGATCGCGCTGCTGGTAAGCTTTCAGGATGCTGAAAAATTCGGATTCACTGAAATCTGGCCATAAGGTCTGGGTAACAAACAGCTCGGTATAGGCAATCTGCCAGAGTAAAAAATTGGATATACGCATCTCGCCGCTGGTCCGAATCAGGATATCCGGATCTGGTATCGAGCGTGTGTAGAGATGTTCGGAAATAATCTGCTCGTCGATTTGTTCCGCCTCAATTTCACCGTTCTTAACTTTTTGGGCCAGCTGTCGCACCATCTGCTCGATTTCGCTCCGCCCGCCGTAACTCAATGCCAGATGCAGGACCATGGCGGGCCTGGGTTGCGCGTCGGCCATGACTGTCTTTAAAGCAATTTGAACATCTTCGGGCAGCCGTTGCATCTGGCCGATTACATTGAGTCGAATATTTTTCTCCCGCAGCTCCGGTCGCTCGGATTTCAAGAACCGTTTAAGCAGCACCATGAGCGCATCGATTTCAATTGGAGGACGTTTCCAGTTTTCTGTAGAAAAAGCGTAAAGCGTGAGGTGCCGGATACCCGTTTTACGACAGGCACGCACGATCGTGCGCACCGTTTCGGCACCTTTTTCATGGCCTTGTATCCGATTGAGAAGACGTTTTTTCGCCCAGCGACCGTTTCCGTCCATAATGATGGCAACATGTAACGGAATCGAATTTTGATCGATACGGGGTTGATCTGCGTCCGCAAGATTAAAATTCAAGGATCTCTTTCTCTTTTTCTTTGGCACATTCATCGACACGCTTTATATACTCATCGGTAATCTTTTGAATTTGATCCTGGGCTTTATACGATTGGTCTTCGGTGATCTCACCGTCTTTTTTAAGGCTTTTAATCATCTCGTTCGCATCACGCCGTATATTGCGCACACCGATTTTATGATCTTCGGCCATCTTGTGCACGACCTTGACCAGTTCCTTGCGCCGTTCCTCTGTCAAAGGCGGTATGGCAATCCTGACAATTTTTCCGTCATTGGAGGGTGTCAAACCGAGATCCGATTTCATAATTACTTTTTCGATATCTTTGATCACCGACACGTCCCATGGCTGTATGGTTATCAGCCGGCTTTCGGGAACAGACAGCGTGGCCATTTGATTCAACGGTGTCTGGGTTCCGTAATAATCGACCCGGATGCCATCCAGAAGTGAAACGGATGCGCGGCCGGTTCGGACTTTTTTATATTCGTTTTTAAGGGAGTCAATTGATTTACCCATACTCTCGCGAGTGTCTTCATAAATTTCATCAATCATGATAAATCACCCCGTCATTGAGATTTTACTGTAAGGCCGAGCTCCGGCATTCAACCCGCGCAACCGATGGGGCGCAGGCCATGTGATCACGGTCGCGCATCAATTCCAAACCCGCCTTAGTCCAAGGATCCAATTTTAAATCGTCAGGAATTGATGCGTGTTCCCACATCGGCACCGCAGACGACCTTGCGAATATTGCCGCTGTGCTTCAGATTGAACACCGCCAGCGGAAGGTGGTTGTCCATCGCCAGGGAGATGGCCGTCATATCCATTACTTTGAGCTGTTTTTCAAGAACCTCCATGTAGCTGATATTCTTGAGCATGACGGCTTTCTGATTGATGGTCGGATCCGAGTCGTACAATCCGTCTACTTTGGTCGCCTTTAATAGAATCTCGGCGTGTATTTCCTGGGCCCGCAAGACTGCGGCCGTATCGGTTGTAAAATAGGGATTGCCGGTTCCGGCGCCGAAAATGACCACCCGGCCCTTTTCAAGATGTCGAATCGCACGACGTAAAATATACGGTTCGGCCACTTCGTGCATGGATATGGCTGTTTGTGTGCGGGTCTGGATGCCTTTTTTCTCCAATGCGTCCTGCAGGGCCAGACTGTTGATAATAGTTGCCAGCATGCCCATATGATCGGCCGACGTTCGATCCATACCGTATGAACTGGCGGCAATACCCCTGAAAATATTGCCGCCGCCCACAACAACGGCTAACTGCACGCCAAGATCGAAAACCGATCGAATCTCATCGGCAACATAGCGAATCACGTCCGGGCTGATGCCGAAGCTCTGCTCGCCCATCAATGCTTCACCGCTCAATTTCAACACGATCCTTTTAAACCGCGGTTGTGACATGCTTCACGATTCTCCCACCTGGTACCGGACAAAACGCCTGATCGTGATGTTCTCACCGATTTTAGCAATCAGTTCGTTTAAAAGATCGCTGACGGTTTTATCCGGATCGCGAACGTAAGGTTGATTCATAAGGCAATTTTCTTTGATGAACTTATTCAGTTTACCTTCGGCAATCTTGTCGACGATGTTTTCGGGTTTCCCCAATTCCAGTGCCTGGGCACGATAGATTTCTTTTTCCTTATTGATAACCGCTTCAGGAATATCTTCAGGTTGAATTCCCAATGGAGCGGTGGCAGCGATATGCATGGCAATGTTGCGTGCAAAATCCTGAAAATCTTCGTTCTTGGCAACAAAATCAGTTTCACAGTTTACTTCCACCATAACACCCAGTTTCCCGCCCATGTGAATATAGGACTGTACCGCCCCCTCCGACATGGCCCGGCCGGCTCTCTTGGCGGCAGTGGCGAGTCCCTTCTTTCTAAGAAATTCGATGGCCTTTTCCATTTCGCCGTCGGTGTTTGTGAGGGCCTCTTTACAATCCATAATGCCTGCCCCGGTTTTCTCTCGAAGCTCTTTGACCATTCCTGCACTAATTGTCGCCATTCTTTATTCTCCCGTTGGTTCTGCTTCAGCCTGGTTTGCTTCTGCCGGAGTTGCCTCTTCTTCTTCCGAAGCAGACCTGCGAATAATTTCTACGACCGGTCCATCCGTTCCGTCGGAGATAACCTTGCGTTCACCCGGTTTGAGTTCTTCACCGGCAGCACCTGAATCAGCAGCCTCTTCGAGGTCTTTATCCGTATCGGCCTGCTGTTTTTCCGCAAACCGCTGCTTGCCCTCGATACAGGCTTCGGCGACTCTGGAGGTTACCAGTCGGATGGCCCGAATCGCATCGTCATTGCCGGGTACAATGTAGTCGATCTCATCCGGATCACAATTGGTGTCCACAATCGCCATGATCGGGATGTTCAAACGCCGGCCTTCGCGCACCGCGATGGCTTCGTTTTTGGGATCGACCACAAATATGGCCCCCGGCAAAGATGTCATGTTGCGGATACCGCCCAGGTTGTTGTCCAGCTTCACGCGTTCTTTCTCGAGCTTCAAGCCCTCTTTTTTGGGGAACATATTGATCGAACCGTCGTTAATGATCCCATTCAGGTAATTGAGCCGATCAATGCTCTGTTTGATCGTCTGGAAGTTGGTCAGCATGCCACCCAGCCAGCGGTTGTGAACGTAAAACATTTCGCAGCGGTTGGCTTCCTCATATATCGATTCACGGGCCTGTTTCTTGGTCCCTACGAAAAGGACCGATTTGCCCGAAGCAACCGTATCAACAATAAAATTGTAGGCCGTTTTGAACATCTTGACGGTCTGCTGCAAATCGACGATATAGATTCCATTGCGCGCCCCAAATATGTAAGGCTTCATTTTTGGATTCCAACGTTTGGTCTGATGTCCGAAATGGACGCCTGCTTCCAGCAGTTCTTTCATAGTGATGTAAGCCATTGTAAACTCCCTTCTGGTTTGGTTTATCCACCGACCCTCTCAACCCCGCTGCCGACCTGCGTGAAAGCATTCTTCCCGCAGGCACCAGGCGCGGGTCCAGGGCCGTGTGAGCTATAAAAATCTTCTGTGAATAACAAAATAAAGTCCCGGACGCAACCTAAAAATAGAAACGGATGACTGGATCCTCGATACTGGTTACTGGATCCTTAATTCTGAGTGCCGGATTCTATATACGTGATCGTATTGATATTGGCTATTAGATATTTGAAACTGGAAACCGGAAAGCAGATAGATAACATTCAGACCACCAGAAGTGTATCTTTCCGGCCCGCTCGATTTATTTGCGCTGCATCCAAGCCACCCGGTCGTTGCCGCTGTAGTCCTTGCGAAATTTTATGCCGGTATAGTGCCCGGCATCCTCAGCCAGGCGCGTGACCATCTCTTTTTGGTCGGCACCCATTTCAAGCATCAACTCGCCGCCCGGAACCAAATGGGCATGGGCGGTGTGGATGAGGCTTCTGATGCAACCCAGGCCATCCGCATCGCCATCCAGCGCCAGACGCGGCTCGAAACGGGTGATTTCGGGTTGCAGGTTGTCGATGTCCGCTTCCGGGATGTAAGGCGGGTTGGATACGATCAAATCAAATTTTGCCGACCCGGTACGAAAGGGCATCAGCCAATCGCCGCAGATAAATGAAACGACATCGGCCAGTTGACAATCGGCCGCGTTCCGGCTGGCCAATGCCAGTGCCCCGGTTGAGATATCGGTTGCAACGAAACGATGTCCGGGCCTCTCTTTGGCAAGCGCGAGCACGATGGCCCCGGTTCCGGTGCCCAGTTCCAATATACGTCTCTGCCGTCCCGCTTCCCGCCGGGGTAATCGAGCCAGCGCCCACTCCACCAGAGATTCGGTCTCGGGGCGGGGTATCAAAACATCTGCCGTTACGGTGAGGTTCAAGGACCAGAACTCTTTTCTGCCCAGGATATAAGCCACCGGTTCGCGGTTTAACCGCCTTTTGATCAGTAATTTGAATGCGAGCAATTCGGATTGATTCAAAGGGCGATCATACTGAATATACAGATCGACCCGGTCGATATTCAAGACATGGGCCAAAAGAATTTCCGCTGCTGCCCGGGAACTCTCGATGGCATGGGATTGGAAATAGGCCGTCGTCCAACGCAGCAATTTGAGAATATTCCATTCAGAATCCCTGGGAATTTGAGTGTTCCGCATGCTTTAGCGCCTGTGCCTGGTAATGGGTCGTGAGTTCCTGAATCAGCTCGTCGATTTCACCCTGCAGGATACTGTCCAGCTTGTATAGCGTCAGACCGATGCGGTGATCGGTGACGCGCCCCTGCGGGAAATTGTATGTTCGGATACGTCCGCTGCGATCTCCGGTGCCGACCTGACTTTTGCGTTCCTGGGAGCGCTGTTCATTTTGCGCCTGTATTTTGCGGTCCAGCAACCGCGCTCGCAAAACCTTCAAGGCTTTATTTTTGTTTTTCAGCTGTGACTTTTCATCCTGGCAGGTTACCACAAGTCCGGTCGGCAGATGCGTGATCCTGACAGCCGAATCAGTGGTATTGACACTCTGACCGCCCGGGCCGGTGGAACGGTAAACATCGATCTTTAATTCATTCGGGTCGATATCGACCTCCACATCTTCGGCCTCCGGCAAAACGGCCACGGTTACCGCCGACGTATGAATGCGCCCCTGGGTTTCAGTGGTGGGTACCCGCTGTACGCGATGGGTGCCACTTTCATATTTGAATGTACTGTAAGCGCCGGCCCCCTGTAGAAGGGCAATCACCTCCTTAAACCCACCGCTGCCGGTGGGGTGATGCGCCATGATCTCGACTTTCCAGGCTTTTTTATCCGCATAGCGGGCGTACATTCTAAAAAGATCGGCGGCAAACAGGGCCGCTTCCTCCCCGCCTGTTCCAGCACGAATCTCGAGTAGAACATTTTTTTTATCATTGGGATCTTTTGGCAACAACAGCTGTTTAAGCGCCAGCTCGAGTTCTTCTTTTTTGGCGGTGATGCGATTGATTTCCTCACGTGCCAGATCCTGGATCTCAGGATCGATATCAGACAGCAGTTCCCGTCCCTCTTCCAGTTCCGACAGGGTCTGCTTGTAGACCCGATAGATTGTGACGATTTTGTTCAGTTCGGCGTGCTCGCGCACATATTTCTGGTACTGCACCTGATCTTTTACGATATCCGGATCGGCGAGCAAAGACTCGATCTGGTTATAATGTTCTTCGACTCCGTCTAGTTTTTCGAGCATAATTTAAACCATGCCTTAGATAGTGGGCCGTGATTGCGCGCGCAGTCCCTGTCCGGCCGTCGATCCGCCAGAGGCGCATTGCAGGATACGCTTCACTTAAATGCCCCGTGCGGTGCGCCCGCATAATCACGATAGCGGTATGGAATCGGTTCAGACCCGGCAATGGTTGCATCCAGGGTCAGAAACCACAAAGGACACGCTAAAATCGAAGTGCGGTTGCGCCTGGCAACGCTCCGAATTTAAGTGTCCTTTGAGGGTGGCGGGCGCAGTTCTTCCCGCAGTGGTAATTAACCGGCCTGCTTTTTCTGAAATTTTTCGTATTTTTTGCGAAAACGTTCAATGCGACCGGCAGTATCAACCAGTTTCTGTTTGCCCGTAAAAAACGGATGACATTTCGAGCAGATTTCAACGGTAATGTCCCGCTTGGTCGAACCGACCTCGATGGTACTGCCGCAGGCACAGGTAACCGTTGTTTGTTTGTAGTCCGGATGAATATCGTTTTTCATTTTGTTTCAACCCCCCCTTAACCATTCATTAGACGTTCATCGAATTCAGAAATTCGGTATTATTCGCTGTTCCGCTCATTTTATCAAGTAAAAATTCCATGCTGTCAATCGTATTGAGTGATGACAACAATTTTCGCAGGATCCATACCCGGTTTAATTTGTCATCGTCCAGCAGCAATTCTTCCTTGCGCGTCCCGGATTTTTTAATGTCAAAGGCCGGGTAAACGCGCTTGTCGGAAAGACGTCGATCCAGACCGATTTCCATATTGCCGGTGCCCTTGAACTCCTCGAAAATAACCTCGTCCATGCGGCTGCCGGTATCGATCAGAGCCGTTGCAATAATTGTCAGGCTGCCGCCCTCTTCCACATTGCGGGCAGCACCGAAAAATCGTTTTGGACGCTGCAGGGCGTTGGAATCCACACCGCCGGAAAGGATTTTACCGCTGGGCGGCATCACCGAGTTGTAGGCCCGTGCCAGCCGGGTGATGCTGTCCAGAAGTATGACGACATCTTTTTTATGTTCTACCAGCCTTTTGGCTTTTTCAATCACCATTTCAGCCACCTGCACATGCCGTTCAGCCGGTTCGTCAAAGGTCGAACTGATCACTTCGGCCCGGACGGTGCGTTGCATATCGGTGACTTCTTCGGGCCGCTCATCAATGAGCAGAACGAACGGTATCACATCCTTGTGGGCGCTGATAATACTGTTGGCGATATTCTGCAACAACATTGTTTTGCCGGAGCGCGGGGGTGAAACAATCAATCCACGCTGACCGAAACCAATCGGGATCATCAAATCCATGATTCGGGTGGAATAATTATCATCCGCGTTTTCAAGACTCATCTTTCGGTTGGGATACAGCGGTGTCAGGTTATCAAATAATATTTTATCACGGGCAATTTCCGGATCTTCATAGTTGACAGCTTCGACTTTGAGCAGCGCAAAATAACGTTCCGATTCCTTCGGCTGCCGAATCTGACCGGATACCGTATCACCGGTTCGCAGGTTGAAGCGGCGGATCTGCGACGGCGATACATATATATCATCCGGACCGGGCAGATAATTGGAATCTGGAGACCTCAAAAACCCAAACCCGTCGGGTAGTATTTCCAGGGTCCCCTCTCCATAAATCAGTCCGTTTTTCTCAATTTGCCTTTGCAGCAGGGCAAACATGAGCTCCTGTTTGCGCATGCCCGCAGCCCCTTCGATCTTGAAGGTTTTGGCCATTTGAGCCAGTTCACTGATCTTTTTTTCTTTAAGTTCGGCAATGTTCATTAACGCGTATCCCTATTTTATTCAGATTAAATAACCTGCCTTCGTGATAATTGGGTCAGACAGCAAACTTTAACTCGTAGCGCAAGCTCGCACCCCATCGACTCCAAGCATCTGGAAATTAAAACCGAACCACCGGTTCTACGGCAAGCAGTTACACACCCTTTCACCCTCTAACTGGCGGGTACGGACGTGGTCATTTACAGGCGAAAAAACACGGGTAATTAAGGATGCTAAAAGGATGCTAAGAAGAGCAATACCATCGGTCATTCGTTAGGCTTCAGGCACACTATTAAGAGGCTCTGTTATGTCTATGTCCGTTTTTCAGGCTAATGATGACTGGACATGTCGGTTAGTTTGGAGGAATTAGGGTGCTGCGTGAAAAAACTGAAGATTGATAAATGGCATTCTCTCCAACTGGCGGGCTCCATGCCTTGAAATGCTTAAATATACCATTATAGTCCAGCTGTCAAGCTTTTTTGCTGAATTTAGGACATATTCATACCTATGTTTCCATGAATCGGATCATATGCGTTGATCATCAGCGAAATATCCATTGATCTTTGGTTAAATTTGAATGTATTGGCTTAAAGTATATTTATAATGGGTCCGATTGAACGCAAGTGCAAGCGCGCTGATCAGCAATAATGAGGGATTGCCGTTAACATGCGGGCGTATTTTGACAACCGCAATTGATAACGAGATAGAAAATCAATCCAATGATTCGCTTTGATACGACCGATTTTCCCGATCCCATATCGGATCGGATCTATCTGGTCGGCGGATCCGTCCGCGACCTGATGCTGCGACGCCATCCGACCGATTATGATATCGTCGTCACGGGAAATGCCCTTCGAATGGCGGAAGATCTGGCCGACAGTATGGCCGGACATCTGGTTATTCTGGGTAAACCCGGACAGATCCTCTATCGCATCTTTGCGGCCGGTAAAATCTACGATATCACCGCAGCCGAAGGTGCCGACATTGCCGCCGACCTTCAACGCAGAGATTTTTGCATCAATGCCATGGCCTACCAACTGGCCAGTGCCCGCCTTATCGATCCGCACCGGGGACGCGCAGATGTGGAAAAAAAACAGATTCGGATGGTATCGGGTTCTGTATTTCAAGTCGATCCGGTCCGATTGATCAGGGCCTATCGACTGGCAGCCGAACTGCAATTTTCAATTGAACCGCATACGCAGGCCACCATGGCCGAAGACTGTGATCGTATTGTCGGCTGTCCGGGTGAAAGGACCTGGGCTGAACTGTCGAAATTACTCGACACCCCGAACGCCCACACATATGTTACCCAGATGACATCAAGCGGTGTGTTGAATTCAATCCTGCCCAAACTGGCGGCACTGAAAGGATGCTGTCAGGGAAGGCATCATCACCTTGATGCATACGACCACACCCTGGCGACCATAGAACACCTGGAAGACAGCCGAAAACAGATTGAAATCATTTTGTCGGAGGATATGCCGGGCGCCGGTCCGGTCTTGCGTAAAGACCGGATCGGCCTTCTGAAAATGGCTTTGTTGCTGCATGATATCGGCAAACCGGCAAAGCGACGAATCGGTACCGATGACCGGACCCATTTTTACGGCCATGCCGGGCAAAGCGCCCGCATGGCTGCCGCAGTTTGTAAAAGGCTGCGCCTGTCGCGCCGTGATACCGACTTTATTGTCTTTATTATCCGCCATCATCTTTACCCGCTGGCGCTATACAGAGCCTATCAATATGGCTCTTTGACCCGCCGAGCCGCGACGCGTTTTTTTATAAAATGCGGACGGTGGACGCCAGCTTTATTACTGCATGCGTTGGCCGATATGAAAGCCAGGCGCGCCGTTGATTCGATGGCCGCAAGTAAATTGAGTGACTTTGTGAACCTGTTGCTGAAGCAGTTTGACAATTTTTCCCGATCAAAACGGAACCAGGGGCCACTGCTCAACGGTAAAGATTTGATCAATGATCTGGGATTGACGCCGGGACCGCTGTTTAAACAGATACTTAAGGCAGTCCAAACCGCCCATCTTTCCGGTGAACTCACAAGTCGCTCGCAAGCCCTTAAATGGGTGGCGGTGTGGCTGTCAGACAGGGGATTGCGGCCCAATAAAAAACCCTTTCCCTGACGGGGAAAGGGTTTTTTTACGAATATTGCAAACTAGTTTGCTATTTAAACGCATCCAATGCGGAAAAAATGCTGTCTCTAATCTCGTTAACCTTACCGACACCTTCGATGCGGATGTACTTAGGCGCTGCAGCTTCGCCCGCGGCTTCCCAATCTTTGTAATAACCGATAAGCGGCTCGGTTTGATCGTGATAAACCTGTAGACGCTGCCGGACGGTTTCTTCCTGGTCATCATCGCGTTGAATCAGCGGCTCGCCGGTAACATCGTCTTTGCCTTCCTCCCTGGGTGGATTAAAAACGATATGGTAGGTCCGGCCGCTGGCCAGATGAACCCGCCGGCCGCTCATGCGCTTAATAATTTCTCCATCCGGAACATCGATATCCACCACTGCATCGATGCCAACACCGGCATCCTTCATGGCGTCGGCCTGCGGGATCGTCCGCGGAAAGCCGTCAAAGAGGAACCCTTTTTCACAATCCGGTTCCTGGATGCGTTCTTTTACCAGGCCGATGATGATGTCATCCGATACCAGCCCACCGGCATCCATAACCGTCTTGGCCTGCTTGCCAAGTTCTGTCCCCGCTTTAACGGCCGCCCGTAGCATATCGCCGGTTGAAATCTGCGGAATCTGATATTGCTCCTTGATATAATTGGCCTGAGTACCTTTGCCCGCACCGGGGCCGCCCAATAAAATCAGACGCATAGCGCTTTCCTCCTTCTCCAATTAATTTAATAAGTCGTTTGGACCCAAAATCCTGCGGCAAAATAGGACCAAAGCCGCTTGGCTGTCAAGATATTTATCTGCGGTCCTGTATGGGTGCTTTCGAACAGGCCGGCCGGTCAACATTTGTTCGCAAGTTCGGCACTTTTTTCTTGCAATGGCCGGTAGATGTGTGTATAAAGAGAAGTTCAAAAACTGGTAATATATAACCCGTTGAAATTATATTGAAAAGAGGTGAGTTCGTTGAAGGAAATTACGGTCAAGGTTTACGACAATGACATTGAGAAGGCGATGCGTATTCTGAAGAAAAAAATTCAGAATGACGGACTGTTCAAGCGCCTCAAGCTGAAAAAAAGCTATGAAAAACCAAGTGAGTTCAGACGTCGTAAAATGCGCGAAGCCCTGCGAAGAGAGCGACTTGCGGCCGCCAGAAGAGGGATGCGAAGATAATTACAAATCATACCGACAACAAACCCGGCAAACGTGTGTTTGCCGGGTTTTTTGCTGATAATGACTGAAATCCACGACTGCCTGCGATCTATGTTTGCCTTGCGACGGTTCGGTATTAAACTGGGCCTCGATACGGTCAGGCGCATTCTCGAAGGACTGGGCAATCCGCAGGATAACTATCACTGCGTGCACATTGCCGGCACCAATGGCAAAGGCTCGGTGGCCTCCATGCTGGCTTCGATCCTGCAAGCCGGCGGATATCGCACGGGACTCTACACTTCCCCCCACCTGGTGCGATTTAATGAACGGATCCGGGTAAACGGCAGGCCCATAGCAGATAAAGATATCGTTAAATCCTACCGGAAAATCATCAAAAATCACAGCGGCGATCGTGAGCCGACCTTTTTTGAATGCACGACCGCAATGGCGCTGGCTGAATTCGGCCGCCGGCGGGTCGATTGGGCCGTAATCGAAACCGGCATGGGGGGCCGTCTCGATGCGACCAACGTCATCCGGCCTTCAATTTCAATCATTACCAATATTTCAATCGAACACCGCGAATACCTGGGCCATACGATCGGACAAATTGCGATGGAAAAAGCGGGCATCATCAAGCCTTCGGCAGCCGTGCTGACCGGTGTCCGTCAACCCGGGGCGATGGCTGTAATCCAACAGGCAGCCGATCGCAGCAACGTGCCGCTCTACCGCCTGGGCCGTGATTTCAAGACCCGCAAAACCGGGCAAGACACATTTACCTATTACGGTCTTGATCATGTCTGGACCGGAATGTCCGCCGGTCTGCCGGGCGAACACCAGCGCGAAAACACAGCCCTGGTTCTGGCGGCCTGTGAGCTTTTGAATCAAAAGTTTACGAATCTGAATCGCGAACAGATTGCGGTCGGAATAAAAAACACGCACTGGCCGGGCCGCCTGGAAGTTGTTTCCACCAGCCCATATATCTTGCTGGACGGTGCCCATAATCTGGTGGCCGCGCGCAAACTGGCCCGCTATCTGGCCACAAATCTGGCCCGACGCGAAATCATTCTGGTAATCGGTATCCTGGATGACAAACCGTACCGGCAGATGCTCAAGGCACTGGTGCCGGTTTGCCGCAAAGTTATCGTTACCCGCCCCGCGATCGGCAGAGCCCTGGATCCGCAGACACTTTTACCTGTAATCAAAAAATGGTGTGATGATGTGACCGTTATCGATACCGTTGCGGATGCCTTAAAGGTTGCAACCCAAAACCTTGGTCCCGGACAGGCCGTTTGTGTGGCCGGCTCTCTTTACGTTGTCGGTGAAGCCAAACAGGCAATTGACTCAAAGAAAAGTCAATTGCCTGTAAATCCTGAATGACACCTCTCAATTTTCTACCTGAATTTTGCACGCAAATCAGCGCTATGAACACTTTGCAGTAATTTTCTATTTTTACTGCAGTATTTTAAGGTCAATCTAACGGATAATTTTTTCTTTTATAATTACTTCTTT
>Ga0126335_1000038_pt1 | contig 58137 bp, 49 predicted proteins | sample OlaspJWI45metaG_FD_108409 | JGI IMG/M metagenome (GOLD analysis project Ga0126335, IMG submission 108409) | Marine gutless worms symbiont microbial communities from Oahu, Hawaii - Olavius sp. 1 OAHU.JWI-45 metaG | ecosystem: Host-associated > Annelida > Digestive system > Unclassified | place... | reverse complement strand
CGAACGGCTTCGAGTTTAAAGGTTTTGTCATAGCTACGGCGTCTTGTACCCATCGGAACACCTCCTGACTCATTCATACAATGAGCTTATCTTGGTGTCCACCAAATGGGGTAAAGGTCAGAGAGAACCATAAATAGTTTCCCGCTACGCGGGATTAAAACCTCAAAGCCTGATCTTGTGTGGTTGTGCGCACGAGAGTGCGCCCTATTCTTGGTTTGACTTTCTCTGCGCCTTGGCGTCTCTGCGCGATGCTAGGTTTTGCTTTAGTGCTTTTAAAACAGCTCCAAATGATATAATTGGCTGTTGATTTTATTAGCTTTTTTGTTTTAAAAGAAAGCATGCATCTTAAACGAATTATCACCGGGCTCGTAGCGCTGCCCTTTCTGATCTATCTGATAATCCAGGGGGGGCTGGCCTTCTTCGGGCTGGTGCTCGTGGCTGGCCTATTGGCATTGTGGGAGTACCTGCGGATTGTGTGCGCACTTCCCCCTCGTCCGGTTCTCTCTATCTTGAGCATCTTGGCCATGGCCGTGGCGGCGCTGATTCTGTGGGCCGCATATCTGGCCCGTTACGATCTCATTTTACTGTGCCTGGTTGGAAATCTACTGTTGGTAGCGATTACAGCGATAGTAAAGTATGGTGGGGACAAAGATATTTTCTCCGCAGTCGTGAAGCAGGTCGCCGGGGTTCTGTACGTTCCACTGCTCCTGGGACACATTCTGTTGCTGCGTAACGGCAGTGATGGCATGCTCTGGGTTTTTCTACTAATCTGTCTGGTTTTTGCTAACGACATTGGTGCTTTCTATGCCGGCACCTTTTGCGGTAAACACAAATTGTGCCCTTCAGTGAGTCCCGGTAAAACCATAGAAGGTTCGCTCGGCGGCCTCATTGCCTGTTTTGGGGTGGGCATCGCGTTCAGATTCTATTTTCTGCCCGGCTTGCCGTGGGGCTGGTTCCTGGTATCGGTTCTGTGCATTGCCATAGCCGGACCACTGGGAGACCTTTTTGAATCAATCATCAAACGCAGCGGCAACATAAAGGACTCGGGCAGCATCCTGCCGGGGCACGGCGGCCTGCTCGACAGGATTGATGCGCTCTTGTTCGCCTCACCGGTGGCCTACTATTGTAAAACCTTATTGTTTTAAGTTTTAGGTGTTATGTTTGAAGGCATTGTTTTTTGCATTGTCTTATACTTAACACTTAACACTTAAGACTTAAAACTTAACTCGACGCGTATGAAATCTTTAAGCATTTTAGGCTCTACTGGCTCTATCGGCACCAACGCCCTGGAAGTTGTCCGGCGTTTTCCCGAGCGGTTCAAGATCGCGGCGCTCAGCGCCAAATCCAACCTGGATACCCTGGCCGCTCAGATTGTGGAATTCAACCCGGACCTGGTCGCCGTCTTCGACGAAACCGGGGCCGCCGATTTGAAGACCCGGTTGCCGGCCGGCTGTCGAACCGACATTGTCCATGGCCCGGAAGGCTACCGCCGGACGGCCGAATGGGCCGCCGCCGACACAGTGGTCGCCGCCATGGTCGGGGCCGCCGGGCTGGAGCCCACCATCGCCGCCATAAAGGCCGGAAAGACGATCTGCCTGGCCAACAAGGAAACCCTGGTGATGGCCGGGGATTATGTCATGTCCCTGGCCCGCACCCATCAGGTGGACATCCTGCCCATCGACAGTGAACACAGCGCCATCTTTCAGTGCCTGGAAGGCAACCGCCGTCAAGACCTGGCCCGCATCCTGCTCACCGCCTCGGGTGGCCCGTTTCGGACGCGCGCGGCGGACACTTTTGGACAGATTACCCTCGAAGATGCCCTGGACCATCCGAATTGGTCCATGGGCCCCAAGATCACCATCGATTCGGCAACGCTTATGAACAAGGGTCTGGAAGTCATCGAGGCCAAACACCTGTTCAACGTTACGCTGGAACAGATCGAGGTGGTTGTCCATCCCCAGAGCATCATTCACTCCATGGTCGCCTATCGGGACGGCAGCGTCATCGCGCAGCTCGGGGTTCCGGATATGAAAGGGGCCATTGCCTATGCGCTGAGCTATCCCGAACGCCTGGCTCTCGGTCAACCTTGGCCTGATTTTACAGATCTGGCCCGGTTTGATTTTGAGAAGCCCGACCTGGAGCGTTTTCCCTGTTTGGCCCTCGCTTTTGAAGCTGTCCGTGGGGGCGGGACCTGTCCGGCTGTCCTCAACGCAGCCAATGAAACGGCCGTGGCTCTGTTTCTGGAAAGGCAGATCAAATTCAATGACATACCGGCGCTCCTATCCCAAACCATGGAAAACCATACTATTATTCCCGGCCCAGACCTCGACGAGATCATGGCAGCGGACCACTGGGCACGGGAAACCCTTACCGGTTTGATGGCCTAGCAACTCATTCTTGGGACATATGCTTGCAAAAAACGGGTCGCATGCTTAAGATTTCGATAAACAAGGTATTGTGGTGACCCACAAATTAGGCGAATAGAGGTGTTCGACTTTCTCCGGGAAATGTGGGATGACTAAATTCGAAATTCGAAATACGGAATGTTCTCAAGGCGAACGCCGCAAACAAATATAAAATTCGAATGACAGAATAACCAAAATAGATTCGGAACTATTGCCATAATAGGTTTCACTTCTTTTGGTTTTCGGTTCGCCTTTAGGTTTCGAATTTCGATAGTCGGATTTCGGATTTTTTTTGATCATAAATTATAATTAGTTAGCATTTACGGAAAGATAATATGGGTATCAGCCTTATATCCCTTATAGTGGTCCTGGGAGTATTGATATTTGTCCACGAAGCCGGCCATTTTCTCGTGGCCCGGTTGTTCGGTGTGGGGGTGGAAAAGTTTTCACTCGGATTCGGACCGCGCATCTTCGGCAAGACGGTGGGACGGACGGATTACCGGGTTTCCGCTATCCCACTTGGAGGATACGTGAAGATGGTGGGGGAAGATCCTGACACTAAACTGCCGCCCGAGGACCTACCGGTATCCTTTACCCACAAAAATGTTTACCAGCGCATGCTGATTGTGGCGGCCGGCCCGGTTTCCAATCTTCTTTTGGCGGTGTTCATTTTTCTGATCTTTTTTTCAATCGTCGGCATCGAAGATGTCCGGTCGGTGGTCAAGAGCATTGAAAAGGAGAGCCCGGCCGCGAAAGCCGGGTTCATGCTCGATGACCGGATTGTGGCGATTGACGGTCATGAAACCGAATCCTGGTACGATGTCAAAAAGGCGATTACCGACAGCCAGGGCGCGCCCCTGTTGTTTACGGTGGAGCGACGCGGTGAACTCCGGGATTTGGAAACAGTGCCGGTTCTGCGCACCGGCAGTGACATTCTGGGAGACGAAATCGAATATTTCGATGCTGGGATCTCCGGGCTCCCAGCTATCGAGGCCATTATCGGGGAAGTGACCAAGGGGTTTCCCGCCGACCGGGCCGGTCTGCAAAAGGGCGACCGGATTGTCGGCATCAACGCCGCACCGGTGAACAACTGGGATGAGATGCGCCAAGAGATAGCCGCTTCCGGCGGCAATCCGCTAAAGGTGAAAGTTCAGCGCGGCAGTGAGGTCCTGCAATTCGAAGTTGTGCCGGAACTGACCGTTACAAAAGACCGTATCGGCAACAAGGTCGAGCGTTACCTGATCGGTATTGCAACCGGCGGTATCAGCATTCCCGAGGAGATGCGGCTTCAAAAAAGACTGCCGCCTGATGCGGCCGTGATAGAGAGTTTCAGGCAGACCTGGTTTGTCGTCGATGTCACCCTGCGCGGAATCGTCAAGATGATCAATGGTTCTATTTCCCGTGACAACCTGGGCGGCCCGATTATGATTGCCCAGATGGCCGGTCAGCAGGCCAAGGAAGGCATCGGCAAGCTGATTCAGTTTATTGCCTTCATCAGTATCAACCTGGCCATCCTCAATTTCCTGCCGATTCCCATCCTGGACGGCGGTCACCTGATGTTTTTCTCCATCGAGGCTTTGCGCGGCAAGCCCGTCAGCCTGCGGGTGCGCGAAGTTGCCCAGCAGGCCGGCATGTTCATCCTGCTGCTGCTGATGGTGTTCGTATTCTACAATGACATAGCCCGCATCTTTTCCAGTTAGTGTCCGGCCATAAGGGGCATCTGTTGGCCTGGGGCTGCGTTCTTCCGGCGTCGCCGAAGGCTATGCCGGACAAGCGCTTCCTGGACACGTAGTGAAGCGCAGCGCTATCCTCAACGTAGACGGTCTACGCCTCCGGTTGACAGGAGTGCTGCGGCCTTGCCCCGAACCAAAATCTACCCCTTATGGCCGGACACTCGTGTCTTAAATAGCATCATGTGGCCCGGGGCTTCGCATTCTCTTCTTCGAGCACGAAGTGAAGCAAACTCGCCATCCCCGACTTAGATGGGTTATGCCTCCGGTTTAAAAAAACTCAAGCCTTCCGTCTTCGCCTGAGGCTACGCCGGACAAGTGCTCTGAACCAAAATCTACTCCTTGTGGCCGGAAACCCCTGTATTTTAGAGACATATTCTCTCCCAGAATCGTTATTTAATTGGAAAAACAATTCCGGTACCCGATTCCGGTCCCGATTTAGAAAACGATCGGATGTATACCTGCCAAATCCAGTTGGAAAACGACTGATACGTCGGATCTTTCCTGATATTTTCCAGGCCCATTTGGTTTTTCGTAACACTTAAAACTTAAGACCTAAAACAAGTGATTGTCTTTCCTTGTGAAATGATAAAGATCGGCATTTCGAGTTCTTATTTTTTATCTGCGGCGTTAGTTCGCATTGGACAATCACCCCCTATCCTGCTATGTAATTTTGAATCCGTTCAGGAACCATCCTTGGATGAATCTTCACCCATTACTTATTAGGTGTCCCTATGCCACACAGACTTGAAATTACTCTGAAACCCGAGCTGTTTGACGCGGAAGGCGAGGGGATCCGACACAAGGCCGCGGATTATTTCGACATCCCGGTAGATCGGATCCGGACCGTGCAAATCCTGACAATCGATGCCGATTTGACGGACGTGCAGCTCGAGATTATCCGCAGTGACGTGTTTACCAACCCGGTGACCCAGGTTTCGTCCTATGAGCCCCTGAATCTGCCTTTTGACTGGGCTATCTGGGTCGGCTATCGACCCGGCGTTCGGGACAACCCGGGCAGTACGGCCGTGGAAGCAATTGAAGACATCCTGAACTTGAAAGTCGGTGCGGACGAAGCCGTCTACACGTCAAAACTCTACTGCCTGGAGGGGGCGGGTATCGACACACAGCAGGTGGATATGATCGCCGGAGAGCTGCTGGCCAATGACATCATTCAGCAATGGAAAATCTACAGCCAGGATACCTGGGATGCCAAAGTGGGTACCGGACTGATTATCCCCAAGGTCATCCTGGATCACGTGCCCACCGTAACCACCATTTCGATTGACAGCAATGAGACCCTGCAAGCGTTGAGCGATGAGCGCAACCTGGCGCTCAACCCAGCGGACATACCCGTTATCCGCGAATACTTCCTGGATCCGGAGGTTCGCTCCGACCGGGCGGCGGTAGGGCTGGCGGAACCCACCGACATCGAACTCGAATATATCTCCCAGGCCCGCAGCGACCATTGCAATCACAACACCTTTCAGGGCCTCTTCCACTATACGGACATGGGCACCGGCGAGTCTGAAACGATCGACAACCCATTCAAGACCTGTATCCAGCAGCCGACCCTGGCCCTCAAGGAAAAAAAGCCCTGGGTCATCTCGGTGCTGTGGGACAATGCCGGCGCGGCCCGCTTCGATGATGATCACTACTATGTGGTAACCGGCGAGACCCACAATTCGCCGTCCAATATGGAAGCCTACGGCGGCGCCATTACCGGGATCGTGGGTGTGTACCGTGATCCCATGGGAACCGGCAAGGGCTCCAAGCTGCTCATGGGCAGCTATGGCTACTGTATGGGCCCCCGGGATTACGACGGAACCTTGATTCCCAAACTGCATCCACGCCGATTGCTGGACGGCGTGATCGAAGGGGTCCGGGACGGCGGCAACAAGAGCGGGATCCCCACGCCTTTCGGCCAGGTGTTGTTTCACCCGCAGTATATGGGCAAATGCCTCGTCTACGTCACGGCGCTGGGCCTTATGCCGGCCACTGTCGCCGACACACCGGCGGAACAGAAAACCACCTCGTCCGGCGAACTGATGATCATGTGCGGCGGCCGGGTCGGCAAAGACGGCATCCACGGAGTCACGGCTGCCTCAGAAGTCTACTCGGAAAATACACCGGCAGGGCATGTGCAAATCGGGGACCCCTACACCCAGAAAAAGATGCATGACTTCCTCCTCGAGGCCCGGGATCGGGGGTTGATCCAGTTCATTACCGACAACGGTGGCGGCGGGCTTTCCTCTTCGGTGGGGGAATCGGCCCGGTTCTCCAATGGGTGTGAAGTCGACCTCGAAAACGTGCCTCTGAAATATGAAGGCCTGGACCAGTGGGAGATCTGGATCAGTGAATCCCAAGAGCGCATGACCGTGTCGGTAAGGCCTGAAGACCTGGACGAATTCATGCACCTGTCCCAGCGGCATGCGGTCGAAAGCACAGTCATCGGACGCTATACCGATTCCGGCAAATTGCAGATTTCGTGGGAAGGTCAGATCTGCGCCAGCGTGGATGTGGATCTTTTAACCAAGGGCTTTCCCCAGTGGGAGTTCGACGCCGAATGGACCCCGCCGGCGCTGCGGGGACTGCGGGAACCGGTCCTCAAGGCGCCAAGCGATTACAACCGCCTACTGCTGGATATTCTGGCCGGACCCAACATCTGTTCCAAGGAGTGGGTCTGCCGCCAATACGATCACGAGGTCCAGGGCACCAGTGTCATCAAGCCGCTGGTGGGTAAAGCCCGCGATATCAGCAGTGACGCAGCCGTCATTCGCCCAGTGCTGACCTCCGAAACCGGCTTGGCGTTTTCCCAGTCGCTCTTGCCGTTTTACTCGGCCATCGATGCCTATCACATGACTGCCTGCACCATTGATGAAGCTGTGCGGCGCCTGATTGCAGTGGGTGCCGATCCGGACCAGATCGGCGGCGTGGACAATTTCTGCTGGCCCAATATTCAATACGATCCGGTCAGCAACCCAGACGGAAAATTCAAGGCGGCCCAACTGGTCCGCTCCTGCCGGGCCCTGAAAGAGATCTGCCTGGCCTATGAAATACCTCTGCTCTCCGGCAAGGACAGCATGTATGTGGACGGCCACCAGACCGGGGCCTATGGCGAAACCCACAAGGTGTCGGCCCCGGAAACGCTCCAGTTTTCCGCAACCAGCATCGTGACGGATGTGAATCGCTGCGTTACCCTGGATGCCAAAGCGCCTGGTGACCGCGTGTACGTGCTGGGCAGGACCAAAGATGAGCTGGGCGGCAGCGAATTTTATGACCATTTCGGCTACACCGGGCTCAACGTACCGCAAGTGGTGCCCGCCGAGCACCTGCCGCTGTACCGTGCCCTGGCCACGGCCATTGCGCAGGGGCTGGTAAACAGTGCCCACGGTGTTTTCCGTGGTGGATTGGCTGTCCACCTGGCCATGGTGGCCATGGGCGGCGAACTCGGCTTGGAAATCGATCTGGATGCCGTACCGGCCGACAGCGGCCTGCGCAGCCACACCCTCCTGTTTTCAGAGTCCGCCGGACGATTCATAGTCACGGTCGCTCCTGAACGGCAGGACGCGCTGGAGAGCCTGATGGTCGATACCGACTTTGCCTGTGTGGGGACCATCCGGGAAAAAGCGGACCTGGTCATCAGGCACAGCGCAGCAGAACTGATCAACTCACCGGTTGACGCATTGAAAACGGCTTGGAAAAAGACTTTTGGAGATCTGATATGAGCAACGTGCAAGCACTTGTGCTGGCCGGCTACGGCCAGAACTGCGACCATGAAACCGCCTACGCCCTCGAACTTGCCGGGGCTGCTGCCCAACGCGTGCACATCAACGCGCTGATTGACGGTTCCGTGCGGCTGGATGGATTTCAAATCGTGGTCTTCGGCGGTGGATTTTCCTGGGGCGACGACCACGGTGCCGGCGTTGTCCAGGCGGTGCGTATGAAGACCCATCTGGGGGACCAGTTGCTGGAATATATTGCCGGCGGCAATTTGGTCCTGGGAATTTGCAACGGATTTCAGTGCCTGGTCAACCTGGGCCTGTTACCCGGAATTGCGGGAGATTACAGTTCACGCAAAGTGGCCCTGATTGGCAACGACTGCGGCCAATTCCGGGACCAGTGGGTCAACCTGGCCGTCAATCCGGACTCCCCCTGCGTGTTTACCCGGGGGCTTGATCAATTCGAACTGCCGGTGCGTCACGGTGAGGGTAAGTTCTATGCAGAAGCCCAGGTCGTGGAACAGCTGGTGACCGATCAGCAGGTTGTGGTCCGCTATGCCTCCCCGGACGGCCGTCCGGCTGACGGCGCCTACCCGCTCAACCCCAATGGCTCCCTGCTCGACATTGCCGGCATTTGCGATTCCACCGGCCGGATTTTCGGCCTGATGCCCCACCCTGAGGCTTATAATCACCCCACCAATCATCCCGATTTTACACGATTAAAGGTTCTCGGCCGGGCAAACAACGGTCCGACTCCAGGTATCCAGGTGTTTATCAACGCAGTCGGATATTTCAATTAGCTCAGCCCACCATTTCAAAGCGGGGCTGGAGGAGAACCTTTAACCCCGCTTTTTCAATTGTCATCTCCAAGTACTCATCCATATCCCTATGCTTTGGAAGGCCGTTTGCACAATTTGCTGTGCAGGATTGCCCGGTAAACTGGTCAAAAAGTCCTCTCCTTTGGTCAAAATGATAATGAAAACAAGCTATTAAATCCTGGCATTCAAATTGCTGAGAGATCATTTGCGATTTGTTATCCGAGGATGGAAAACCCAAAACAAAAACCATTGCATCGTGCGGAGGCACAGAGGCGCAGAGAAGGCCAGAAACCAGAATTTTTGGCGCGCTATCGCGCGAAAACCAAATAAAACAAGGCCCTTTGGGTTTTAATCGAAGACTTGTCCGGCGTAGCCTGGAAGGCGAAGACGGAAACGGGAAACAAATCGTGGTCTCCCAGCTGAGCTGGACTGTTCAATTGAATTTCGTTTCTTGAGGACGTCTCTGCGTCTCCGTGTCTCTGCGCGAGGATAAGGGATTTGGTTTTTTGATTTTATCTAATTAATTTCAAAGGCATTTTTACATGCGCAACCATCGCGGATTCACATTGATAGAACTCATGGCGGTGATCGCCGTTTTGGGCATTCTGGTCGCTGTGGCGGTGCCCCAATACATGGACTATCTAGCCCGGGTGCGGCTGAAAGCTGTTTGGCGGGAGATGTCTACTGCCATGCAGTTTGCCCGCTCCCAGGCCATTGGAGGTGACGAATCCTGGTGGGTCCGGTTCGATTCGGCGGTCGGTCGGTATTATCTCATCGACAGTGGTGGCAATATCAACCGGACCTTTCGGCTCGCCTGTCAAGCCGGTATCACATTTGGCTCCAACAATCCGGTCCCCATCGACGCTAACCACGTGGCGCCCCCTGAAGACGGGGTCACCTATGTCGGGGAAAAGGTCAAATTCAATGGAGACGGGACTGCGACAGCCGGCACGGTATACCTGAAGAACAGGAAAGGGGACACCGTTGCTTTAGGTACGGTTTCTGCCACCGGGCAGATCAAGAGATGGTATGATTTCGGGTCTGGCTGGCAAAAATAGGTTCCGGAATCAATGTCCGCTGTGGTCTCTTAACCTTTGACCTCCCGCTGCACTCCATCTCATGCAAACCCTCGCCAAACTTCCACTTCCGCTACTGAATAGCCGGTTGTTTGCAGCTAAGCAGGTTGTTCTGACAAGCGCTCCAACCATAAAAATAATTTAATGCTATAAAAAAAATTAATAGTTGCGTGGGCCGGTATTCGCCTTCGGGTAAGTTCGGATCTGCTTCCAGAAATGCAGCAACAATCCGACAGGCAATAAAATGTATTGAATAACAATAGGTTATGAGTTAACATGTTTCGTGTCCAGCTCCGTTGAAGAGAGGCCGTGTTTTTTGGGGATAAGTGGCACGGAACTTGTAACTCTTGAACATAATCTGAGAACCAGGAGAAATGGCCATGAGAAAGAATAATGCGGGTTTTACACTGATCGAGATATTGATCACGATTGCTATCATTGGCATTGCCGCTGCATTCGCGATACCCACTTTTCTTGATATTCTGCCTAATTGGCGGGCCAAAGCTGCTGCCACTGACCTGTTTAGCAATCTACAATTGGCCAAAATAACGGCTATTCGCAGAGGGACCCAAGTGGTGGTAACCTTCAGTGGTGATCCTGACACAGGCACACCCTGTCAGTACCAGATCAGCGTTATCAACAAAACAGTATCTCTGGATGAGTACGGCAGCCAGATAGTATTTCGGGGGCCTGTCCAGGGACCTATTTATCCACGCTTCGAGGGTGATACACCCGCGCGACCGGCTAATTGGACCTTAACATTCAACTCGCGTGGGCTAATTGTCGGCAATGCATTCAATATCAATTTTGCTTCCATGGAGTATGCTGATACCGATCCTGGAAGGACTTACTACCGGGCTGGTGCCACAATTGCTGGTGTCGTCCAAATGGAGAGATATGAGGGAGACGGCATATGGCAATAAGAGCTTTCCATAATAAAATGCAACGTACGGACGATAGCGGTTTCACCCTGATTGAGCTCATGATCGCCCTGACCATCATGTTGCTGGTAATGTCGGCGATCTTTTCTACTTTCCAGTCCCAAAGCCGTTCATGGGTACAGCAGCAGGAAATCGCCAACATGCAGCAGAACCTGAGGGCTGGCATGTATTATCTAGAACGTTCCATCCGCATGGCCGGTTATGACCCGCGCCATTCCAAGGCGTTTGGGTTTGTGAGCAACTTTCCGGTTCCCTTCGACGGTTTTGGCGCAACAACCGATGGTGATGACATTGCCTTTACGTTAGACAACGATGAAGACAAAGTTGTCGATAACAATACCGATGAGTTGGTTGCTTACCGACGCAATCCGCTTACCAATGAGCTTCAATTCCTCGATATTAGTAACAGCAATACCTGGACGACCGTGGCCGAGAACATCAGTTCCGTGGCCTTTACTTATCTTGACGAGAACAACGCAGTTACAACTGACCCGAACGAGATCAGGGTGGTGCAAATTACCTTAACCGCTTCTTCAAGCAGACCATCCGTCACCAGCACCCGCAGTATTACCAGTCGGGTCCGGTGTCGCAATATTTAATCAATAAGGTGGAGTCATTCCAATGAGAATTGAACAAACCTTCAATAACATTGCTGACCGACACAGCCAAACTTCGCAGGCGGGGTTTACCCTCATGGAGGTGTTGATCGCCATCAGCATTCTGGCTGTGGGCCTGCTGGCAATAGCCTCAATGCAGATTGCCGCCATCCAGACGACCGTGGGTGCCAAGTCCATATCCAAGGGGGTTATGTGGGCGGAGGATCGGATGGAAATGCTCAGTACCCTGGATTGGACCGATGCCCTGCTTGCATCTGGTGCCACCATAAACGATCCCAACCCCCCAGAGAACTTCACTATTTCCTGGACGATCGTTGATAACAATCCGCGGACGGATTGTAAATTTATTACCATCACCGTTTCATGGACGGAGAGGGGCATTAATAAATCCACTACATTGACCGGGGTAAAACCCAGACTATAGGAATATAGGAAAAATGCGAACACCAGATAAAGTTTCGACAGCTGACAAACGAGATTCAGTGCTGGGTAGCGAAGAGGGGTCCGTTATTGTTTTGGCCCTTATCATTTTGATGCTGCTGACCATGATTGGTACCTCCGCTACCAATACCTCGACACTTGAAAATCAGGTGGCCGGCAACGAACGGAATTACAAGCAGAATTTCTTCAAGGCCGAAGCGGCTGCCTTGCAGGGCGCGCAGCGCATTCAGCTTGCGCCCACTCACACGCAAGATCCGATAAAAGACGATAACGACGCTGCGGTTCAAGCCAACGGTGTGAACGGTGTGGCCAGCGACTTTGCTCATACCGCTCCCCGTACGCTTCCAGATACGGATGGTGACGGCCAGCTCGAAAACCTGTTTGACCGAATAGCCAATTGGGAAGATTTAGAAGCCGAAACGACCGCGGACCATAAAAACACGCATTACATGATCATCTACACAGGGATTGCCCCCTGGAGCAGCCTGGACATGACGTCGCCGACCCAGGTACGGGCATTTTCCGTGTATGGCCAGCGCTTGAACACTGCAAAAAACGAAAGAATGATCATCGAAACCGGATTTGCCCGGCGGATGTAGCAGGGCGGCCACGGTCACCATCATAACGCAGGGCGCATAGCGCATTGTGTAGGACCTTTAGAGAGAAAAGTGAATCGCATTAAATAAATATTGAATCGGGCGAAAATTAAGCCGCCGGGATTGAATGTTTAAAGGCGGATTAAATCAGGAGATAAACCATGCGACATACGAACAAGCACCCTCTAAACACCTCGGTAAATGGGAAAAGAAAGCAGGCACTTTGGCTTACGATTACGTTTGCCTTAATGTTGACGTGCTTGTTCGGGTACACGGGAACCGCCATGTCTGCCATTGATGTAATTTTCAGCTCCTCGAGCGCGAGCGATGTAGAGTCTACCGGCGGAAACCTTCCGGTTGTTGAGGTTGAGGTTGGAGGTACAGTTTCTGCCGTTACAACTGTTGATGTTGTTGTCCTTGGCGGTACAGCCACTGGTGGTGGAGTGGATTATTCTCATACAGCCACGGTAACAATTCCTGCAGCCACGTATACCGCGGGTGATACTATTCCGACAGTGCTCTTAACCATCAATACGGCTGACACAATCGTGGAGAATGATGAAACGCTGCAGATTTCACTTCAAAACCCTTCCACCGGACAAGTAAATCTAGGCACTACAACAACGCATACTTGCACGATCACGGACGATGACGAGTACACGGTGACGTTGTCCGGCACCACCCCGTCAGGGGCTGAAGGGGCAAACCTGGTATTTACGGTCAATCTGGACCAGGCAGTGCCTGCCGGTCAGACCGTGACGGTGCCTTACAGCTTAAATGCGAATACAGCCGTGGCAGCTGATTACAACGATCTGGGCACGGGATCGGTGGTGTATACGGCCACTGAGTCCGGCGACAAGACGATTACCATCGAAGCATTAGACGATGCCCTGATCGAGAACACGGAGACGTTCTCGGTGGCCTTAGGCGTTGTCACGGATACGGGTGGGCATACGGTGAACACGGCCGGCAGCCCGCAGACCGCTACGATCACGGACAATGATACGGCGACGTTTACAATAGACGATGTCAGTGTGGCTGAGGCTACCGGCACAATGAATTTCACGGTATCTTTGAGCAATCCGATGGATACCGCAGTGACAGTCTATGTGAGTTATGCAGACGTTACCGCTACAGGTTCTTCCGGTGGCACCGGTGCGGACTATGATAATGATCTTGACATCGTGATCTTTGCAGCAGGTGATAATGCCAACAAGAATGTAACGGTTACAGTTACCGACGATGCTATCAAAGAGACAGATGAATCTTTCTATGTTAACTTGAGCACTCCAACAGCAATAGGAGGTCGCAGTGCTGACTTCGGCGACACTGCATCCGGGACAATTATAAACGATGACTATAACATCTTTTTTGTTGCGGATGTGACGGTGGATGAAGGCGACGGCGTTGCTACCTTTGAGGTGAGTTTGGATCGCACCAACACCTCCGGGGGCCCCATTGGTTTTATGTACAGCGCTAATGATCTGATCGGCGTTGCTGATACCGCCAACGCGCCAAGCGACTATACACCAGCCACGAACGTTTTCATAACTATCCCAGATGGTGAGGTGAGCGAAACCTTTAATATTCCGATTGTGGAAGATGCCAATGTCGAGCACGACGAAGTATTTACAGTTCAATTGTCGAGTGCACCTGGTAATGCAACCATTACTGATGATGTGGCTATTGGTACAATTGAGAACAATGATGTTTATGACATTACCATCAACGATGACGCAGCATCGGAAGGCAATCTTCTCGAATTTACGGTATCTTTGGATCAGCTTGTGATCACAGGTGATTCCGTAACTGTTGATTACACAACCCAAAATGTGACGACCGACGGTTCGGATTATACTGCTGCCAGTGGGACACTCACGTTTATCGCTGGTGAGGACGCTAAAATCCTTACTATAGTGACAACAGAGGATACAATCGTAGAGCGTAATGAATCATTCGAGGTCGTCTTGAGTAATCCGACGCAAGCGACACGCGGTACCCCGACGCTGGGTGATGACACCGGTGTTGGCACCATCACAAATGATGACAACTATGAAATCAGCATCCAAGATATAGCTGGCGCCGAAGGCAGCACCCTGAATTTTGACTTTGGCCTGAACTCGCCAGTGCTGGCAGGTGACAGCCTGACCTTTACAGTCCAGACGGCGGATGGATCGGCCACAGTAGCCAATAGTGACTACACGCCAGTGAGTGTCATCGGCACTACCTTGAATGGTCCTTTTGCGTCGGCGAGCTGGGGCGTCAACACCACAACGGATACAACCGTCGAACGTGATGAAACCTTCAGCCTTACAATCAGTGCAGCTTCAAGCGGATTACCGGAAACAGATGTCGTGATTCTTGACGACACTGGGATTGGAACGATCCAGAACAATGATCCGTATGATGTGACAGTAAACGATGTAACTGCCAACGAAGGCGATGATATTGTGTTTACTGTCAGCGTCAACCCGACGCCGCTTGCCAGCGACGGGGTGACCGTGAACTATACTGCCAGTGACAATACAACTTCCGGTGCCGCAGATTACGCCCTTGCTACAAGTTCGGTAGTGTTCAATCCCGGTGACACAACGAAGACGGTAACGTTCACTACTGTGGAGGACGACGTTGTTGAATATGACGAGTCTTTTAACCTCAATATCAACACTGCAAACACGACCTTTCCAGATACCGGGTCCGTGATTGGCGTTAATACCGGGATTGGAACCATTGCTAATGATGACAAATATAAAATCTCAGTGGACGATGTATCCACAGATGAACCAGACGGGGTAGTCCCCCCATCAGGAGCCACGGCAGCCTTCACGATTACACTACATCAGGCGGTTCTGGCTGGCCAGACTGCAGAGGTCGATTTTACCACCAGCGGCACCCCAACTTCCGGGCCCACGGGGTCCCCTATCGCCTCGCCGGGTACCGATTACACCGCAACATCAGGTACCAAGACATTCAATCCGGGTGACTCTACCCAAACCGTGAATGTTACGGTTCTCAACGAGTCCGGCGACAGGGATACAGAATACTATTATCTGAATGTCTCACCGGGTGCCACCGGAAATACTGAATTGACCGACAGCACTGGTGAGGGCACAATTGTCGATAACGACTATGAGGTGACGGCTTCAGTGGATGCCACCAACAACCAGGGAACAATATGCAGAGGGGGCGCCTCTTCCGCCTGTGACGATCCTATTGGTTCCCCGCCAGGTGGCCCGATAACGGAAATCATCGAGCGTGATCAAAATTCTTCCCCCTATACGATAACTGCCAACTTTGGCTACTGTATCTCTGATGTACAGCGCAATGGCACTTCGGTTCTGGGCGGCACAGTCCCGATCAGCCCTTATGCTTATACGGCTACCAACATTCAAGACGACCCGACCACCATCGTGGCCTCTTTCCGGAGTGAGGTCAATTTTACCACCAACATCGAACCAGTGGAGGCCCGGACATACGGTCAATGGCGTCTCAGGGACACTTCAAAAGCCGATTTACCTTACTACTATGTCCTACCGCTCGGTCATCCTAAGGTAAATGCGGCGCTTACAACAACATTAGGCTACCCAGCTACAGCCGTTGCTGACGATGCTTGGCTGGACCATGGCGATACGGTTGTCATTCCCTGTGACAAGGCGGGTTATGATTTAGAATACAAAGAGGTGTCCGGTTGGTTCACACCGGCCACGGTGAGTTACAGTATTCCGCCGGCTACCGGCAGCAATTTTACGGCTACCGGCACCTATGTTAGCAAGACGGTTACGTTGACTTTGGCGACCAGCGCCGGACTCGGCACCGAGACAATTGATGTTGAGCCTGTTGGTTCCGGGGAAGCTGGGCCCAATACCCACACCTACAAGCTGGTCGACAATGTAACGGTCTCATTGACAGCCAATGCAGCGATTTTACCTGCTCCCGGGTCGATTTTTCTGAGTTGGACCGGCCCAGTGGCCGATCCATTCGCTAGCACGACAACGGTTCTTATGGATCAGGATAGAACGGTGACGGCTAATTTCGGCCTGCCGGGTGTCGACAACGACGGTGACGGTTACGATGCCGGACCCGATTGCAACGACTCTGATCCGACCATACATCCGGATGCCCCCGAATTGTGCGGTGATGGCATTGACCAGGATTGTACGGGCGGTGACCCGGTCTGTGTCGGACCGGATGCCGATGACGACGGTGACGGTTACACCGAGAACCAGGGTGACTGTGACGATACCAACGCGGCGATCAACCCCGGCGCCACGGAAATTTGCGGCAATGCCATCGACGAAGACTGTTACGATGGTCCGCGCGACTGCGGCACCGAGGTGATCTGCTCCGATTACGCCGAACGGCCCCTGGAGACCCAGGCCGCGGCAGCGGCCCCCATGGTGATGTTCGTGCTCGATGATTCGGGTTCTATGGACTGGACCATGATGACCGAAGAGGGTGACGGTCTGTTCGACGGCGAGCGCTATGTCTGGAATATCGGTGACAACCAGTACTCCCAGGTCCTCAGTGCCAGCGAGCGCAGAGAGTGGCGGTCACAATACGCCGCTTACAACAAGATGTACTACAACCCGGCCACGGACTATGTGCCCTGGCCCGATTGGAACACCGCCGATGACACCGAAGGCACCACCGGCACCAAGATCAAGGACGGCGGAACTGCGCCGCCTATCGATGCCGATCAGGATAACCCGCGCTCCAACCCGGTCCGGGATGACTGGACCCTCGATATGGATGCGACCTTCTTCAGTGTGCTCCCGGCGACGACCGTAACCCAGTGGATCACTGTTGAACGCCACGGCGGCAGCACCGGCAACAGCACCCTGGCGGATGCCGTAAAACTGGTTGGAACCGGATATGCCGGTGATCCCGACACCTTCCAGTCCGATGCCGGAACATTGGCAAACAACAACCTGATTGTGGACAACGAACCTGATCAGACCGATCATACTTTTACCGAGAATGGCAATTGGAATACCTCCGGATCGCCCAACCCGTGGGATGAAAATGCCCGGTATACCACCGGCAACAATTCTGCGACATGGCGCTTCAGTGTGCCCATTACCGGAACATATGATGTTTACGCCCGCTGGAATGAATACAATCAGCGGGATGAAAATGCCCGCTATGCGGTGACTTATAACAACGGGGGCACAACCACAAATTACAGTGCAAATCAGCGACTCAATGGTAACTCGTGGGTCCAACTGGCCACCGGCCTGCCGTTTACCATCCAGGATAACTCCAGCGCGGGCGCCATCAACGTGAAAAACGCACACTATTTCATCTGGGTGGACCACGATGGCGATGGAACTATGGAGTATCAGGCAGCACATGGTGTTAACGCAACCAACAGTGAGGTCTACCTGATCAACGTGCCTGGCTCCGCGGGTACCTACACCTTGAATTTTTACCGATTTGTTGATGCCAGCGATAACGCCGTGGTCAATGACGGCGAATTGTTCCTGTTAACAGCGGCAGATACTTACTGGAACGATATCCAGCCACGCAATGAAGGCGGCACCCTGCGCACTCCGGCCGAAGAGCGCCAGAACATTGCCAACTGGTGGAGCTTCTACCGGCGGCGCGAACTGACTGCCAAGGCGGCCATCGGTCGGACCATCAGCGGCACCGAAGGCATGCATATCGGTATCATGGGCATCAATGCCCGGATCGAAGAAGAGCTCGTGCCCATTGGTGTGGAAAGCACCCAGATAAAGACGCTCGACAACCAGGATGCTTCTTATTCCGATACCGGCACCTGGAGTGAGTCCGGTTCGCCCAATGAGTTCAACGGCAGTTCGTTCTTCACCTCGAACTCCGGCAACACCGCGCGGTGGACGCCGACTTTTACTGCCGGCGAGGCCGGGACCTACCGGGTCTACGCCTGGTGGAACTGCTTCAGTAACCGGGACAGCAATGCCAAGTACACCGTGGTCGATAAAGACGGCTCCACGGATTATTTCAAGGATCAGCGTTCCGGCCAGACCAATTCCCAGTGCGGCCAGTGGGTCCAGCTCGGGGTTCATGCCTTCGACGAAACCGGCAGTCAGTATGTCGAGGTTGCCCGGCACGCCGGCAGCACCGGCAGTTCGACCAATGCCGATGCGGTCCGGTTTGAGTCGACTGGGGCCAAGGTGACGGTGAACCAGACGCCTTACATCCTCAACAAGTTGTACCAGGTCAACTCTTCCGGCGGCACGCCCCTGCGGCGCGGTCTGCAGAATGCCGGTAAGTACTTCGACAATGAAGACAGCGGGGCAACGGGTGGGCTCAATGCCACACCTCCGTGGGCTTCCGCAGCTGACGGCGGCGGCTGCCAGCGCGCGTTTGCCATCGTCATGACAGACGGTTATTACAACGGGTCCAACCCCAGTCCGAGTGTGGGCAACGAGGACTCCGACGGCAACCGGCCCTTGGGGACCAATGCCGACGGCATCGGCAGCTCTACGTTCGACAGTAGTTTCTATGCCGGCACGGGCAACAATACCCTCTCGGACGTGGCCATGTACTACTACGAGAAAGACCTGCACGGCGGCCTGGCCAATGATGTGCCGCCGGTCAACTACGACCTGGCCGATCACCAGCACATGGTGACCTACGGGGTCTCCTTCGGCGTGAAAGGCACGTTGGATCCGTCAGCTTATCCCAACTGCCTGCCGGATACACCGCCCACGGAAACCACGGCCACCTGTCCGAGCTGGCCGAACCCGAACAGCAATGCCCGCAAGATCGACGACTTGTACCATGCCTCGGTCAGCGGGCGCGGCAAGTACCTCAATGCCGCCAACCCCGGGGAGCTGGTGTCGGCCCTCAAAGAGATCATCGAAGATGTGGCCGATAAAACCGGAACCGGGTCTTCGGTTTCCATCAACGCCCAGGAACTGAAAGAGGGCACCCTCTTGTTCCAGGCGTCTTACCTGACCGGTAGCTGGCGCGGCGATTTGGCGGCCAAGACCCTCAATGCCCAGACTGGTGAAATCGAAAGCACCTTGTGGTCTGCTGCGGAACAGCTGTTCACCAAGACCCATGATACCCGCAAGATCGTGACTTACAATGGTACCGTGGGGAAACATTTCCGCTACGATACGACCACCTATACCAGTGAACTGACTGACGCGCAGATCAAGAAACTGTTGAATCTGGCTGACGCCCGCGACCTGAGCGTGGATGTGTTGACGGCAACTGAAAAGACCGCTCTGGAAAACCTCGTGGATTACCTGCGCGGGGATGCCACCAACGAGGGGACCTCAGGAGGCACCTTCAGGCAGCGGGCCCGCAAGGACGGCACAACGGATATCGGTGTCCTGGGCGACATTGTCCACTCCGCTCCGCTGCATGTCGGGGAGGTGGTGTACGTCGGCGGGAACGACGGCATGCTCCATGCCTTTGACGATACCACCGGTGAAGAGCTCTGGGCCTATGTACCCAACCTGATCTATGACGATCTCGATGAGCTGGCCTCGCAGTCATACCAGCACAACTTCTATGTGGACAACTCACCCTTCAGCCAGGTAATCAAGGACAGCGGCGGCAATGCGTCCACGCTGTTGACCGGTACGTTAGGCCGCGGTGGCAAGGGGGTCTATGCCCTGAATATCAGCTCCCCGAAGCCAGCCACGGAAGCGGATGCCAGGACCCTGGCCAGATGGGAATACCCAAGCGCCACGCAACCCACGGCCAGCCCGGGATCTGACGATGACCTGGGTTTCGGGTTTGGGCGGGCATTCATTGTTAATTCTCACCTGGATGATGGCGCCAGCGACACCCGTTACGTGGTCATCATGGGCAACGGCTACCAGAGTGCCAACGGCGAAGCGATGCTCTACGTCCTGGATGCCCATACCGGAGCCTTGCTCGGTAAGATCGAAACCGATGTGGGTACCCCCGTACTCTGTAATGGATTGTCGGTACCGGTCCTGATCGATCCGGATTTCGACGGTATAGCGGACTTTGCCTATGCCGGCGATCTGCTGGGGAACATGTGGAAGTTTGACCTGCGGGGCGACAGCATCTCCGACTGGAAAGTGGCGCATAATACCAACGCGGACGGCACTTCCGGAACGCCGCAGCCCATGTTCCAGGCCAAGAATAAGCAGGGCCACCGTCAGCCGATTACCACCAAGGCGGACGTTATGGCCCATCCCGACGCCAAACTGGGCGGCTACATGGTGATCTTCGGTACCGGTCGCTATCTGGGCAATGCCGACTTCGGCGAAAACAGCATCCAGACCATTTACGGCATCTGGGATTGGCAGCCAACCTGGGAAGCGGCCGGCATCAGTTCGCCCGACAAGTACTTAGGTGCGTTCGGCCCGATATCCGGAACACCCAAGTTCGGTCGTCTGAATTACATCAACAAACCAGCCGGGTCTGATTTTATCATCGGTCAGACGGTGACGGGCGCCAGTAGCACGGCTACCGGCGTAATCGAGGAGATCGTGGAAGACTCGGTGCGGCTGGATTACATCAACAAACCCACCGCTACGGATTTTGTGGTGGGCCAGACAGTGACCGGCGGTACCAGCAGCGCCACCGGCGTCATTGATGTCATCGCGGAGACGGATGATAACTCTGGATATCTGATCTTGACGAACCTCAGTGCAACCAGTGCTTTCTCGGCCGGTGAACTGATCACCTCGCTCACGGTAACCAGCAGTGCCGAGGTAGCTACGGTGGCCGGCAGTTCTTCCGGATCACTGAAATTGAATACGCTCAGTGCGACCGCTTTCGTAATAGGGGAAGCGATCACCACTGCCACGGTGAGCAGCGATGCCGTGGTCGCCAACGAGGTGATACCCATTGCCTTCAGACCCTTGACGAACATCGTGAGCCACGCCGCTTTGGCAGGTGTGGGCCAGTATGTCTCCCTGCTGGAACAGAACCAGATCGCCTTTCTCCAGCAGTCGCGCTTCATGAGCAACCATCCCGCGTACTGGTTCAACCCGAGTAGTTCCAGTACCGGCAGACTGGAACATGCTGGCTGGTACTTCGATCTGCCGGGGAACAATGAGAAGATGATTCGCGATCCGCTGATCCGGAATGGTATTGCCTTTGTTATCTCGTCCATACCATCATCTTCCCCCTGCGCCTCGGGCGGGTCTTCCATCATCCATGCTCTGGATGGGGCGACAGGCGGACGTTCCCTCACGGCGGTCTTTGACATCTCCGGCCCCGAGGGCGTACCGGACGGCAAGATCGACGAGCACGATCTGGTCAATATCGGCACGCCGGACAACCCGCGCTACGTAGCGCCCACCGGCTTGATGCGTGATGCCATGTGGTATACCCCGGCGGTGCTCGCCGTCCAGGATGCCGAGACCGACGTCATGTACTTCAGTACCTCGGAAGGCGATGTGCAGCTGATGAAGGTGGAGGCCGAAAAAACCGGTGTGTACTACTGGCGTGAAATTCCATAGGTAAAGGAGCCAATCATGCAAAAACCTGCTGTATATAGTCTGTTGATGGCCGTGCTACTGCTGTTCGCAGGGTCCCTCTATGCCCAGGATGCGGATATCCTCGACCTGAAACCGCCCATGTCCGCACCGGGTCAGACCATGGAAGAACCGGACTTGAAAGAGGGTGAATTCGATGGGTATGGCGTCATTGACCGCATAACGGCCCAGGAGTTGGTGATCGATGACGCCACCTACCGTCTTTCCGGAACCACGACCTACAAGTACATGGATGGCAGTTCCGCTTCGGCGGATAATTTTCCTGTTGGCACCCGGGTATGGTTTATGTTATACACTGATAATATTATAGAATCAGTCTGGAAAGAGGGGGGCTAAAACGTGAAGCGCACATGCATGCTGGTCGGCCTGTGTCTGGCGGTCCTTTTATTTGCCAATCCAGTCCTGGGGGAGTTTTTCAAATATCGGGACAGCAACGGGGTTTTGCGGTTTACCGACAACCTGGCTGAAGTTCCACCTGATCAACGACCCAAAGCAAAAAGCTAAAAGGAGGCGGATGATTATTTGACCCCCGCCAGAAGCGGGAACGCGCAGAGAAAGCCCGCCGGGAAAAAGAAATAGCCGAAAAAAAAGCGAAAGAGGGCACCTTTGAATCCCGGCAGGAAACGCGCATGAACCTCAACAAGATGCGCACCGAGCTGGATACCGAATACGGCGAGTTGGTGCGCGAAAAGAAAGCGCTCGAGAAGGAAAAAGCGCAGGCCGATACCCCTGAAAAACAGTCCGCCTATAAAAAGAGGGTCAACGCGCTCAACAAGCGGATCATCGTGTACGAAGATCGCCGCAATAAATACGAAGAAGACATCAAAAGTTTCAACACAAAGGCCAGGGCAGCACAACAATAACTGGCCTGGACGGCCGGTCCGCCAACCCGACCGCCGTCGCCTTTTATACGAAGCCTGCCTGCCGGTTAAACCGGCAGCAGGTTTTCGCTTTAGGGTACACATCCATTGAAAACACCGGCCGAAAGTACCGACCCATTTGCCATCAAGGCCATCTGCCAGAGCCTCTTGAAAAAGGGTCTGATCAAGCGTGGACAGGCCAAGTCTATCCTCAGCCAGCAAGAAAGCATCCGTAACAAACTTGAAGACGAGCGGGCCAAACAGAAAGGGGACGCTCGCACCCGGGAAATCGTCAACCCCATCACCAGCGTGGATGTGATTGCCTCCCTGAACCTCATCAGGGCGGATCATGAAACCCGGGTCCTGGACGAAGATATCATTTTTCAGACATTGGCCGAAAAATGGGGCCATCCCTATAAAAAGATCGATCCGCTGAAGCTCAACCTGAACCTGGTAACCACCACCATCCCGCGGAACTTTGCGTTGAAGCACCTGGTCCTGCCCATTCATATCGCTGAAGGCACCTTGACGGTGGCCACCCCGGATCCATTCAACCGGGAAGTGATGGAGGACATTACCCGGGTTACCAATATGCAGATCGCCATAGTCATCAGTTCCAAAGGCGATATTATCAAGCTGATTGATGAATTCTTCGGATTCAAGCGCTCGATTGCGGCTGCTGAGGACCTGTTTGCCACCACGGGGATCGATCTGGGCAACCTGGAACAATACGTCAAAATCAAAGCTGACGGGGATCTTACCTCGAATGATCAGCATATCGTCAATGCCGTCAACCATGTTTTCCTGTATGCGTTTGATCAGCGGTCCAGCGATATCCATATCGAACCCAAGCGGGAGGAAACCCGCGTAAGAATGCGCATTGACGGCGTCCTGCATACGGTCTACAAGGTGCCCAAAAAGGTACACAACGCCATGGTTACCCGGATCAAGGCCCTGAGTCGCCTGAACATGGCCGAAAAACGCAAGCCCCAGGACGGTCGGATCAAAACCGACCGCGGGGATGCGGAGATTGAAATCCGGATCTCGATCGTTCCCACTGCTTTTGGAGAAAAAGTGGTGATGCGGGTTATGGACCCTGAAGTGCTGTTTCAGGATCTGACCGGGTTGGGTTTTACCGATGAGGACCAAGAGCGCTACAACAGCTATATCAATCTCCCGCATGGCATGGCGCTGGTTTGCGGCCCTACGGGTAGCGGTAAGTCAACCACCCTCTATTCCACCCTGCGCCAGTTGTCGACACCTCAGAACAATGTGATTTCGGTGGAAGATCCCATTGAAATGGTCCACGAAGACTTCAATCAAATAGGGATCATGCCCTCTGCCGGGGTAACGTTCGATACCATCTTGCGGACGATCCTGCGGCAGGACCCGGATATTATCATGGTTGGGGAAATGCGCGATCTGGAAACCGCCCAAAATGCGATTCAGGCGGCTCTGACCGGCCACCTGGTCCTCTCCACCCTGCATACCAACGATGCCCCTACGGCTATTACCCGCCTGCTGGATTTGGGGGTGCAGTCCTTCCTGATTCAGGCCACCCTGGCCGGTATTCAGGCCCAGCGGCTGGTACGGACGATCTGCAGCTATTGTATGGAGCCGTTTACGATCAAGGGCAGTAAACTCCGAACGATGGGCCTTGAGGTGGGGACGGATGACGAGCTGTCCCTGCGGCATGGCATCGGGTGCCCCCAATGTCGGAATACTGGCTATCGCGGGCGTACCGGCATTTACGAGGTCATTCCTTACACCGAACCCCTGCGCAAATTGACCACGGCAACTGCCGATATTGAGGTCATCCGCAACCAGGCTATTAAAGAGGGGATGACCACCCTGCGCGAGAGTGCCATTGCCAAAATGTTGCATGGGATTACGACCTATCAGGATGTGCAGCGAGTGACGTGGGAAACGATCTGAAGCACCGCCAGTGGGGCGAGAGCAGCATGCGCGGGGCCTAAATCGTACAAGCAGAAAACCCCTAAAAACCTGTTCATCGCGCAGAGGCGCAGGGGCGCAGAGACGTCCTCAAGAAACGAAAATCAATTGAACAGTCCAGCTCAGCTGGAAAACCACGATTAGTTTCCCGCTTCCGTCTTCGCCTTCCAGGCTACGCCGGACAAGTCTTCGATTAAAACCTAACGGCCTTTATTTTGTTTGGTTTTCGCGCGATAGCGCAAAAATCCTGGTTTTTGGTCTTCTCTGCGGCTCAGCGTCTCCGCGCGATGATTGGTGTTAGGGATTTGGATTTATATACGCATTCACAACGTATTGATCCGTCTACATAAAAAACGGCGTTGAATCATGCGGATTCAACGCCGTTTGTGTTTTTTATTATGTGGGAATGGCTACGGGCGCGGAAAGAATCCCCGGGGGCGATGGTCTTGCTGGAAGCCGTTACCAAGGCAGTGGCCGTATTGTCTTCGACATGCAGGATCAACAAGGTTCCGTAGTCCACGGGGGGGAGTTTCAGCACCTTTTTACTTTTGGCGCTGAGCTTTCCGGTACGCTCTTCGTAAACAAGGTAGCGCTGGCCGCGGGCCATGCCATCATCGCTGCCCCTGTCCAGGAAGACGAGCATGTGATCCCCGATGAGTTTCTCGCCTTCTCGAGCCGCGATGATTTTGCCTTTCAGGCCTTTGACGCTCTCCGTCAAACCAATCTGGGGATCAGATGGGATATAGTTCATCAATTGGTCGCCGACTTTGATGGCCTCATAGGACCGGAAAATTTCGCCCAGGGCAAATTCGTCGCGAATATCGGTTATTTCCACGATTCCTAAAAGATAGTGCTGGAAACCGATCATGGTCTTGGTTTTCTTATCGCGCAAGGGGTCCAGCGTTCGGAAGATTGTATAGCGGGAGCCTATTTCAAGTTCACCCTCTTCAGGGGTGATGTACACCAAATCTCCCTGGCTGATCAGCCACTTGTCATCCTCAACCTTGAAGATCTTTCCAAATGACCCGGCTTTTTCCTGGCGAATAAAACCGACACTGTCGATAGCAGGGTAGGTGATGGTTTCCGTGACGATCTCTTCCGGCTCGGGTTCCGGGGCCTGGGCCACTTCTACCGGTTCGGGCTCCGGTTCCGGTTCGGGCTCCGGTTGCTGGCGCATTCTCTCGATCCAGTCCTTGTGATAGATCCGGATGCGTTCACCCGGGAAAATCCGGTGGGGGTTGGCTATCTGTCCGTTGCGCTGCCACAGGTCCGGCCATAGCCAGGGCGAATCGGCGAATCGCTGGGAAAGATCCCACAGGGTATCCCCCTTTTTTACGGTGTAGTAAAAGCCGGCCCCATGTTCCACGGTTTCACTTTCCTGGGCGGAGGCAACTGCAACCGGGAACGTGACGGCAACGGTCAAGAAGACAACCGCCAGCATAGCCGGCACCAGGGTCTGCCCGGTATGATTACGCAGGAGGGTCAAGCTTTTGTCAACAGATCTCAAAATAGGTGTCTGTTTCATCATGGGCCCCGATTTTTTTAGCGTTGATATGAAAAACGGTCAGTTTAGAATCTAATACTCTGGATAGCTGTGTTTTGTCAAGAGTTTCAATGATTAAGACGATCTTCCCCTCTAAGTCGGCGCCGCTTGCCGCGGCAGCGGTATCAACTCGCGCGATCGTGTTTGTGAGTATCATAACGGCCCTGTCGTCCGGGGTTTAACCTTGACAAGCCAAATCCGTCTCCTTATGCTCGGGCGCACCGGCCCTAAGACAGCCGTTAGATGCTCCGGCGATAAACTGCTTATTCTTGGTCAGACACATCTCGTAAACCATGGCGACGCGGCTTTCAAAAAAAAAGCGCAAATATATCCGACGCAATGCCGGCAAGCTGGAACCGTCCCAGATGGCCGCCCATTTGAAAGTTCCCCTGGACCTGGTTACCGCCCAGTTGGATAAAAGCAAGGCGGGGCCCAAACGACGCGGACCAAAACGCATTTACGACCCTTTCTATATCGGGTTTCTATTGGTCGTATTTTTCAGCCCCCTTATATTTTCGACCGCTTTCTACGAGTTCGAAAACGTACCCCGGAGCTTGCTGATCCAGGCCGGCGCGCTCTGCATTCCGGCCCTGTGGTTTTTGCGGCAGAGTCGCCAGGCGACGCTGGCTATCGCCGGTGGTCCGGCATGGCGTCCACTGGCCCTGCTGTTTGCCTGGGCGCTGGTGTCGCTGGCCTGGTCAACATACCGCTACGGCGCTTTCAGCCAATGGATTCACTGGGCCGCCTGCGGCCTGTTTTACCTGATTGCCTACAATCTCCATCCGGACCGTAAATCTATCGAACTCACCCTGCAGGTGGTGATGGCCGCCACCGCACTGGCGGCCATACTCGGTGTCGCGCAGTACCTTCTTGGTCTGGACTGGGTGCCCCAACAGAATGTCCCCGCCGCTATATTCAACAATAAAAACATGGCCGCACAGGTCATGGTCCTGGCTTTTCCGGTCGCTTTTGTATTGGCTGCCACGACACCCAGCCGCAGGATGACCTGGCTATATGCAGTGGTGACCGCCGTGGTTGCCTTATTTCTCTTTTACACCCACACCCGGGCCGCTTGGCTGGCGGCGTTCGTGGAGACCGTATTGATCGTGGGCGGGGTCTGGCTCTATTGGCGAAAATCCGGCGAAAGGCCCGCCTTTGATAAGAACCGGCTTCTGGCTCTGGTGACATCGTTGGTGATCCTGGTTGCAGGCATGCAACTCGGTCCCAATTCATTGGCCTCCAGATCATCGGGCCCATCGTCCGGCGCTGCACCCCAAGCTGTCGATAGAAAGCTTGGTGAGAACCTGGACCTGGCCTCGGGCCGCCACCGACTGGTTCTGTGGAACAACACCCTATCGATTATCGCCCAACATCCCCTGATTGGTGTCGGTATCCGGAACGTGCAAGTGCACTACCCGACGACGCCCGACAAGAGGCACCATCGCCTGTCTCTGCATACCCAGCGCGTGCACAATGACTACCTGCAGATGGTTGCTGAACTTGGACTTCCGGTCGCGTTGGTGTTTGGCTGGCTGTTGATCCTGATCGGTCGCGGTGCCGTTCGCCTGATCCGCGGCCCGGTTGATGCCGTCTGGATTCCTCCGGCCTTGATTAGCCTGGCGGCCATGGGTGGTTTGGCGGTGAACGCAATCTTCAGCTTTCCTTTTAATCGGGCGCTGCCTCCTTTTCTACTGGCGGTTTACCTGGGGTTGTTCTTCAAAATTACAACCCTGGCCGCCAGACCAGACGGCCGGCAGCCGCAAGCCGATGCCGTTCATCACAAATCAGCCTTGGCCCTGGCCGGCCTTTTCAGCCTCCTGTTGATTGGCTGGGGGGTGATCAGCTACCACTGGTCCTGGGCCGACCACTATTATCGCCGACATCTACTGGCATTCCTCGGCGGAGACCATGCCCGGGCAGCCACCCTGGGTAAACAAGCGCTGGACCATAATCCCGTGCGCGGGGCCGTATTGCGTTCTCTCAGCAGAGTTTATGTCCGCCAGGAGAACTATACCGGTGCCGAAGCCTTATTCGAACGTATTGATCGGGTCTTTCCGCATGCGCCCCTGAATATCTATCACCAGGCTGTCGCCCGCATCAACCAGAAGCGTTTTGCGGATGCCGAAAAGGCGATTCGCAAGGGATTGGAGGTTCTACCCCAAAGCGGTAAGTTTTATGGCCTGCTGGGGGTGGTTCACCAGGCCAACAACCGGGTGGACGATGCCGTCCAGGCTTATCGCCGGGGCATAGAATTGACACCCGGTGTAGAAAACCACTATCAGTGGCTCGGCCAGTTACTGTATGCCCACAATCGATTCGATGAGGCGGAGCCGATATTGAGCAAATTAACTTCAATCTCACCGGAGCACGTGGATACTTATGTCAAGCTTGGGCTCATCGCCCTAGATCGGGGTCAGTTGGAATCTGCCGCTGAGCGGTTCAGCAGGGCGGTCGAATTGGCGCCTGACAATGCGAAACTGCACCGCTATCTGGGGGTGGCCATTATCAGGCAGGGCAAGACCGATGAAGCGGTATCAGCCTTTCAGCAGGCCGTCGTGAAGAGTAAGAGGCGCGATGCCGTCGCCCACAACAACCTGGGCAGTGCGCTGGCACGCCAAAACCAGCTGGATAGGGCGATACACCATTTCAAGGCGGCGTTAAAGATCAATCCGGACTACACGGAAGCCCGGCAGAATCTGGAGAAGGCCCGCAAGATGCTACCCACCAACTAACATATGGCGGCATAAAAAAACCCCCGTGCTGCTGCACAGGGGTTTTTTACGGATTATATGACCGGCTATTTTCCGGCGCAGGTTACATCATGCCGCCCATGCCGCCCATGCCGCCGCCCGGAGGCATAGCCGGCATGGCCGCCTCTTTCTCCTCAGGCTTGTCGGCGACCATGGCTTCAGTGGTGAGCATCAGGGAGGCCACGCTGCCCGCGTTCTGGAGCGCGTAGCGAACCACCTTGGTCGGGTCGATGACACCGGCTTCGATCAGGTTTTCGTACTTGTTGGTATCCGCGTTGTAGCCTTCAGCGCCCTTGGCGGCCTTGACTTTGTCGATGACCACGGAGCCTTCATAACCGGCGTTGTTGGCAATCTGGCGCAGGGGCTCTTCGATGGCGCGGATGACGACTTTGACACCCAGCTTCTGATCAGCCTTGATCTTGATTTTATCCAGAGCGTCGATGCAGCGTACCAGGGCGACCCCGCCGCCGGGGACGATACCTTCCTCAACCGCTGCCCGGGTCGCATTCAGGGCATCTTCAACGCGGGCTTTCTTCTCTTTCATTTCAGTTTCGGTGGCTGCGCCGACGTTAATGACGGCCACACCGCCGATCAGTTTGGCCAGCCGTTCCTGGAGTTTTTCACGATCGTAGTCCGAAGAGGTCTCTTCGATCTGGGCCCGAATCTGTTTGACCCGGCCTTCGAGGGCCGCCCGGGAACCAGCGCCGTCCACGATGGTGGAGTTGTCCTTGTCGATGGTCACGCGTTTGGCTTTGCCGAGATCCTGGATGGTCAGGTTTTCCAGCTTGATACCGAGGTCTTCGGAAACTACCTGGCCGTCCGTCAGAATAGCGATATCCTCGAGCATAGCCTTACGGCGATCACCAAAACCCGGGGCCTTTACGGCCGCCACGTTCAGGGTGCCGCGCAGTTTATTGACAACCAGGGTAGCCAGCGCTTCGCCATCAACGTCTTCGGCCACGATCAGGAGCGGTTTGCCCATTTTGGCAACCTGCTCGAGAACCGGCAGGAGGTCTTTCATGTTGCTGATTTTCTTTTCGTTGATAAGGATGTAAGGCTCTTCCAGGGAGGCAACCATTTTTTCGGAATCGGTTACGAAGTAGGGCGAGAGGTAACCGCGGTCAAACTGCATCCCTTCGACCACGTCGAGGGTGGTCTCCATACCTTTGGCTTCTTCAACGGTGATGACGCCTTCCTTGCCGACCTTGTTCATGGCTTCAGCAATAATGTTGCCTATGGTACTGTCATTGTTGGCGGAAATGGTGCCGACCTGGGCAATCTCACGCTGGTCCTTGGTCGGTTTGGAGAGTTCGTGCAGTTCCTTGACAGCCACTTCAACAGCCTTGTCGATACCACGTTTGATGGCCATGGGGTTGTTCCCGGCCGCGACGAGTTTCTGACCCTCTTCATAGATGGAGCGGGCCAGTACGGTAGCCGTGGTGGTACCGTCACCAGCCATGTCACTGGTTTTGCTGGCGACTTCCTTGACCATCTGGGCGCCCATGTTTTCAAACTTGTCTTCCAGTTCGATTTCCTTGGCAACGGTGACGCCGTCTTTGGTGACCGTGGGGGAACCCCAGGATTTGTCGATCACTACGTTTCTGCCTTTGGGACCGAGAGTCACAACAACCGCGTCAGCGAGAGCCGCAACGCCGGCGAGCATCGCCTCGCGCGCTTTCATGTCGAATTTGATCTGTTTAGCCATTTTGGTGTTTCCTCCGTATACTGAATTTTTAAAATTTTATTCGATTACGCCGAGAACGTCATCTTCACGCATGATCAGGTACTCTTCACCATCGATCTTCACTTCGGTACCACCGTATTTGCCGAAAAGGATGCGGTCGCCCTTTTTAACCTCCAGCTTGACCGGCTTGCCGTCGTCGCCGATACGGCCTTTGCCGACAGAGATTACTTTACCTTCGGCCGGTTTTTCCTTGGCTGAATCGGGGATGATGATGCCGCCTTTGGTCTTTTCAGCTTCTTCCACACGTTCTACCAAAATTCGATCATGTAATGGTCTCAGTTTCATGGTTCAGATTCTCCTTTTTAGTGTGTGTTTTGAACTTTTTTGGACGGACAAAGGCCTGGAATCGGCTCTCCAGCCGACTCTGGCTGCTTGCTCCGTCTTTTAAAATAGGTTTTTCCCGGCTTCCTCTTCGCACTGCGCGTGTGTTCCGGATGTTATTATTTTTCGAAATAATAATCACAGTTTCCGATTTGTAAAGATCCGGAACAATTTTTTTTCAGCGCTTCAATGGAACCGGATCAATCGGATTTCTGATTCTTTGGGGATGATGATTTAGCGGTCTTGCCGCCAGTGTCGGCGGCCGGTTTATCACCCTGAGATGTTTTGGATTTTTTGTGAGGTTTATCCGCGTAGCCATCGGTATACCACCCGGATCCTTTCAGATGGAAAGCACTTTGGGAGATGAGTCGGTGCAGCTTACCGGAACAGTGGCTGCACTTGGTCAACGGCCGATCTGAGAATTTCTGGATGGCTTCCTCGATCCGGCCGCAACCGGCGCATTCGTATTCATATATCGGCATAGATTCCCTCTGTTGAATTTTACATACATTTTTTAGTGCTAATATAGGCCAGGATCGGCGGTTGTCAAGCACCTCACGATTCGCGGATCCCCTCAATGGGCTGGTGCCATTTACCATAGAATTCAAGAACTTTAGTCAAACCGGCCACATTCACCGCGATGAGGATCTTACGGGTTTTGGCATGCACCCGTTTTTCCTCGGCCAACGTCTCCTCCGGGGTGGCATCGAAACTCTGCAGAAATTTGCTGAAGCGGACAATGTGGATGAGTTCATGGGTGGTGATGTACAGCACCAGCGGGAAGAGCTGCATGCCGGGCGATTGCCGCAGCGCAGCCAGAATGGAATGGTCCTGGAGGCATATCTTGTAATAGTCATACGCCGACGATCCCAGGGAGGTCCCCTTTAAACGACCCGAAAAACGAATGACCTGGGCGAAAGGGCCTTCCACGATCTCATCCTCGGTCAGTTCCGCCAGAGTGCTCACATCATAGCGTCGGCGCAGCCACTGGTTTTCGGACATTTTGTAAGCGTTGCTTACCAATTCTTCGGCCATGGCCACAGCATTGTTGACGGTGTTGAATTGTTCGCTTTTAAAATGCTGCAAGGGGGTCAGCTCCGCATAAACCACATTTTTAAGGCCAACAGGTTAGAAAACTATGGACAAAGTGATAAAAAGGGTGTTACCAGTATTTTTTTAACTTATCAAATAAATAATGAATGGGGGTGATCTGTTGGGTAGCGTAGTGAAAAAACGCAGAAAAAAGATGAGAAAGCATAAACACAGAAAACTTCTGGCCCGGACACGTCATCAGAGAAGAAAAGGCAAATAGACCAACTGGTTATACATTCTTTTCCTTGGCTTCCCTGTATACAGGAAAGGCCCCCGTTGCACCGCCTGGCGTTTGCAGGGAGCCTTTCCTGCGTTTCATTTGTCCAACCTATTTTTGATACCCGTCAAGATATTTGAAAAACTCGGAATCGGTTGATACGACCGCTGAACTCTCCTTGTCTATGGTCTGGCTGTATATATCCAGCGTTTTGGTGAAAGAGTAAAATTCCGCGTCGACCCCGAATGCCTCGGCGTAAAGCCGGGTTGATTCCGCATCGGCCTTACCTTTTATTTCCTGAGCTATCTTGTAAGCCTCCGACGTGATGCGCTTTAGCTCCCGTTCTTTTTCACCCAGAATCTTACGCGCTTCACCTTTGCCTTCAGAGCGGAATTTTTCGGCAATCTGCCGGCGCTCGGCGATCATGCGGTCGTAGACTGTTTTACGCACTTCCTCCACGTAGTTGATTCTTTTAATTTTTACATCTTCAAGTTCTATGCCGAAATTGGTCAGCTTCGGCCGGGCCTGTACCAGGATACCCTTGTTGATCTCTTCACGCCCGGTGGTGACCTCAAAAGTCGAAACGACCTTATCGTCCGCATCCTCTTCCTCAAAGGTATCCAACTCACGGTTACTGTTACGGACGGCATCAATCAGACGGCTGGAGGTGATGAAGTTGCGTACAGCCGGGTCGATAATTTCATCAAGCCGGTTCTGGGCCCTTTCCACGAACCCGATCGTTTTGAAAAAGATAACCGGATCCACTATTTTCCAACGGGCGAAGGTGTCTACCCAGATATAGGTTTTGTCTTTGGTGGGGATTTGGCCGGGATCACCATCCCATTCCTGAAGGTTGCGTGGATAATAGATAGCCTCCTCAATGAGGGGAATCTTGAAATGCAATCCCGGCGTCAAGGCGGTACGGCTGACCTTGTCAAAGCGGGTTACCAGAACCTGTTCGGTTTCATCAACAGTGTAGGCGGAAACGTAGGCCCCGAAAATGAGGATGGCTATAACGAATAGGATCACTTTTATTTTCATTTGACGACACCGTCCTGTTTTCCGAGGTTAAGCAAGGGCAGAAGATTTTTCTGATTTTTATCAACAATATATTTGTTGCCCATCTTGGGCAGTACGTCTCTCATGGTTTCCAAGTAGAGGCGGCGTTTGGTTATATCTTTGGCTTTAGCGTATTCCCGGTAGACCTCTGTGAAGCGGGCGGCATCACCCTTGGCTCGGTTTACCCTGTCGAGTGCATAACCTTCGGCGGCCTTGATGGTCCGTTCGGCTTCACCTTTTGCGGCTGGGATAGCTTTATTGTAATCTTCCCGGGCCTCGTAAATCATTTTCTCTTTTTCCTGGGTTGCCTGGTTGACCTCGTTGAAAGAGGGCTGTACCGGACCGGGCACATTTGTTCGTTTCATTTCAACAGTCACAATTTTGATGCCGGTTTCCGCCTTATCCAGTTCGATCTGCAGGACTCGCTGGGATTCAACGGCGATTTCATCCCGTTTGCTGATCACCTCGTTGATGCTCCGGTCGCCGACGACCAGGCGCATGCTGGCTTCAGCCAGGTCAATCAGCAGTTTGCGCACATCACGCACCTTGAATAGGAAGTTGTAGGGTTCATTAATGCGGTACTGCACGATCCAGGGTACCACGGCCACGTTCAGGTCGCCGGTCAACATCAATGATACGCTGGAGGTGTCCTGGCGGCCGGCATAACGGGCCCGGGAATCCTGCCGGCTCGAGCGAAAGCCGAACTCTTCCTTGTATATCCGGTCCTGCCGAACCTTGGTTACTTTTTCTATTCCGAAGGGCAGTTTAAAATTGGGTCCGGGTTGGGCGATGCGAACGAATTTTCCAAACCTTTGAACCACGCCCACAGAACCCGATTCAATGGTGAAGAATATGGAATACCCGATAAAAAGAAGCAGGATGACCAATATTGCAATCAGCGGTCCGCCTGGTATTTTCATATTTTTGAACTGCTTCACCAGGTCGTCGACCTGGGGCGGAATGTTGCCGGGACCACCGCTACCGGGTCGCTGGTGCTGTTGCTGTTCCTTCAGTTTTTCCCAATCCCAACTCATGCAATATCCTTTCACATCGTAGCATTTAACGGTGCCCTGGCGGAAATGGTTGCACCGGGCACACATGTTGTGTGGGCACAATGTAAGGTACCGATATTACCAAGTCAAGTAAAAATGGGTCGATATCCCCCCGGATGCCCACCGACAGGCGAATTGCGCTTGACAAGCTTCTGTTGCGGCGATTAGGTTTCGATCATGAAGAAAAAGAAAACGGACAAATCCCAGGTCCTGCCCATCGGTCAGATTCTGCCCGATGTCCTCAATGACTGCCGCCGGGACAGCGCCGCCGACCTGACCACGGTTGCGGAGATCTGGGAAGCCGTGGTGGGTACCGCCATTGCCGAAAATACCCAGCCGGCGGCTTTCAAGGGACGCCTTTTGCTGGTCCACGTGTCCAGCAGCGTTTGGTTGCACCAGCTGCAGTTTGTGAAGGATGATTTGATCGACAAGGTAAACGCCGCCGCCGACCGGCTCCTGGTTAAAGACATTATTTTCAAGATCGGTCCGCTGGAATCAGAGGCCGAATCAATCCGTTGAGGCCGCCGGGCGGAATCCATATGGGAAAGGTATTGCTTTGGGAACTATCACGGCCAACACCTTTTTAAAAGGTCGCCTGACAGTCAACCAGCCGCGGGAAGGCTATCGGTTTTCCATTGACGCTATCTTGCTGGCGGATTTCGTGCAGTGCAAAAACGGCCAAACGATTATCGATCTGGGCACCGGTTGCGGCATCATCGCACTCATGCTGGCAACCCGGCATCCGGGAGTTCAAGTGGTAGGCGTGGAGATACAGGCCGCGCTGGCCCGCGCTGCCGCGGCAAACGTACGCGCAAATCAACTGGACGAACGCATCCGTATTTTACACCAGGACATAAAAGCGCTGCGCAGTGGGCACCTGCCCGACCCGGTCCAACAGGTGGTTTGCAATCCGCCCTATCGACGCGTCAAATCCGGCCGGGTCAACCCCGACCGAGGCAAAGCCGGGGCACGCCATGAAATTTTTGCGCAACTGGCCGATTTTGTGGATGCGGCCGCCCGCATGCTGCAGCTTGCCGGCCGTTTGAGCTGCATATATCCGGCCGAGCGGTTGACCGATCTGATAGACCATCTGCGGCAAGCCAATCTGGAGCCGAAAAGATTGCGCATGGTGCACTCGAAACGGGAAGAGGGGGCCCGGCTGGTTCTGCTGACTGCGGTAAAGGGCGGACGGCCGGGCCTGGCGGTCGAACCACCTTTGGTGATCTACCGGGCGGACGGCGCCTATACACCCGAAGTGGCGCGCAGCTTTACCTTTGAACATTGAACCGATCAGCGCGCACATTCCCCGCCGCAAACTGCGGGGATTGTTCAATATTGCACGAAAAACCGCTGGATTCGCATTTTGGGGCCCGTCACCATTGACAGGCAATAGTAAAAATACTATCAGAAACCGAAACTTGCAGGAGAGGTGGCCGAGCGGCTGAAGGCGGTAGTCTCGAAAACTACTGAGGGCTTTGTCCTCCGCGAGTTCGAATCTCGCCCTCTCCGCCATTTTTGGGCAGCGCCCTATGCATTGATGATATTTTGCTTGATTTTTCCGCCCGGATGTTTCATACAGGGGCCGCCCGCCGGCACCCGCCATCCTTACGCGGGCAGGTATAGAGTGCGGAGAGATGTCCGAGCTGGCTGAAGGAGCACGACTGGAAATCGTGTGTGTCGTTTAAAGCGGCACCGAGGGTTCGAATCCCTCTCTCTCCGCCATTTTCATTGCCTACCAGCGACCACTCAGGAACCCATCCGACCGGAAGCCTACGTGTAATTGATTTCGTTTTTGTCTAGCTAATTTGAACGATGAGCTATTGGCCTTTCGCTGTTGGTTTTAGGCCGCACGCGCCTCTTTGTTTTAAATGGTCGATGAGGGGGTAAGCGATGCAAATTTCTTTCGTACTTCAATGAAATAGCCAAGGGCCGTCGACTAACGGCTGATGGCCGTTTGCATCTAATGAGCGTCTGAGCCAGACTGAATCTTGGGCCAGCTTTCAGGAGCGGCTGCCATCCCCTTACAGCCTTGCCGTATCAATTCGTTCATGGTAACTAATGCGCATGTCTTATCTTGTGCTGGCCAGAAAATATCGTCCCCAGACGTTCGAAGAGGTAGTGGAGCAGGCGCATGTCACCACGACGCTGACCAATGCCATAGCGGCCGGCCGGGTGGCCCACGCCATACTTTTCGCCGGACCCCGGGGTACCGGCAAGACCACCATTGCCCGTATTCTGGCCAAGGCCATGAACTGCATCCAAGGGCCGCTGCCCACGCCCTGTAATGCCTGTCAATCGTGCACGGAAATTACCGCCGGCAGCAGTGCGGATGTATTTGAAATCGATGGCGCTTCCAACAACAGTGTCGACCAGGTGCGGGAATTGCGCGAGAACATCAAGTACATGCCCGCCCACAGCAAGTTCAAAATCTATATCATCGACGAAGTTCACATGCTCAGCGTGGCGGCTTTCAATGCGCTTTTAAAAACTTTGGAGGAACCCCCCGAACATGTCCTGTTTCTGTTCGCGACCACGGAGCCGCACAAGATTCCGATCACCATCCATTCTCGCTGCCAGCGGCATGATTTGCGCAGGATCGATGCCCAGGCCCTGATCGCCCATATGAAAATGCTTTGTCACCAGGAGGACCGCGATGTGTCCCTTGAGAGTCTGGGGGTCATTGCCCGTGAAGCCGGAGGCAGTATGCGCGATGCCTTGAGCCTTCTGGATCAGGTCATTTCCAGTACCTCGGGACCGGTCGAGCACGAGCAATTGCTGGATATGTTGGGGGCTGTTGACCGCACTTTGCTGTTTGAACTCGCCGACGGTATCATGCAGAGGGATTTGCCCAACCTGCTCGACTGCCTGGACAGTGCCTTTAACCGCGGTGTTGATATTCGGAGGCTTTACGCGGACCTGGTCGAACATTTCCGCAACCTGATCGTAGCCGGTATGGGTCAGCAGAGTGCAAAACTTATCGATGCGCCCGACCTTGAACGCGAACGTCTGGCCCAGCAGGCCCGGGAAGCAGGAGCCCCGGTTTTCAGTCACGTCTTCAAGATCCTGGCCGCCGAGATGCCCACCCTCAAATTTGCCGCCAGCCCAAAATTGGCCTTTGAGACGGTCCTGTTCCGGATACTTGAGACGCAGCCGTCCCTACCGGTGGATACGCTGATAGCAAAGCTGGAACTTCTCCGGGAGGATTTTGCGTCTGGAAAAACTGTAGCGGCACCAGCAACACCGGCGCCGGCGCAGTCCCCCGCGCAGACCGCCCCGGGTGCGCCCGCCATCAAAGAACCAACCACAGAATTCAAGCCGACTCCACCGCCCGACGCAGGTTCCACGGTGGCCCCGGACGCGGCCGCCGAAAACCCGGCTTCCCTCTGGAAGCCGCTGCTGGATACCATCGCCCGCGAACACCCGGCCCTGGGGGGGGCTCTGGCCAATGCCAAACTGCTGAAAGTGACTGCCGCACAGATCGTCCTGGAAGTACCCGGCAGCCCTTTCAATATCAATCGTCTGCGCAAGAAAGACAACAGCGTGCGGCTGGAGAAAATCTGCAGTGATTTTCTCGGTCGGCCCGTGAACGTGGTCATCAAGGCCGATGTCGCCAATCAGCAGGCAAACAACGATCAAAAAAAACTGGACAGCAAACACAAACAGGATGTATTGAGTCATCCTTTGATAGAGGACGCGATCGAGATCTTTCAGGGTGAGGTGGTGGAGGTGAGATCGCTGAATGGAAAAAAATAGAAGCCGTCTCTATTAAGCCTTCTTGGCGGGCATAGCCTCAGGCGACACCTGATTGGCTCAATCGCGGTTTTGGGTAATAAACCAAATTGCGTTGTGACGCTCGTATGCAACCGTTTTGGTTTTTACCGCCGCCGTGAACTTGAAGAAAAATCTTAATTGAGACACTTCTAATAACTTCGTACACGATGAACCGCTTGTGACCATTTTGGGGAGGGAACACGCATGAAAGGCATGAAGGGCATGGGCAAGATGATGAAACAGGCCCAGCAGTTACAATCCAAGATGATGAAAATGCAGGCCGAGCTTGCTGAAAAAACGGTGGAAACCACGGCCGGGGGCGGCATGATCAAGGTGGTGGCCAACGGCAAACAGCAAATAATATCCCTCGAGATCGAGCGGGAAGTGGTCGACCCGGAGGATGTGGAAATGCTCCAGGATCTCGTGCTGGCGGCCGTAAACGACGCCCTGGCCAAATCACAGGAGATGGTCCAGGCCGAAATGGGCAAACTTACCGGGGGCATGAATATTCCGGGTTTGCTATAGATGTTGGCTAGCAGTGCATACACCCTAAAATCGAAATCGAAATTGGTATCGAAATGATGGATAGGTGTCGATCCAGATGCCGATCCCGATTTCGAGACCGATTAAAAACTCGAGATACCTGATTGACGATGACCCATTATCCGGAATCCATATTGAACCTAATCCGCCAGATTGCCAGGCTGCCGGGAATTGGTGAGAAAACCGCTGAACGACTGGCGCTGCACATCCTGCGTGCGCCCGGACCGGAGGCTGAACAGCTGGCCGGGGCGATACTTGAACTCAAGGCAAAAACCAGGTTGTGCAGCCGGTGCTTTTCATTGAGTGATGGGACGCTGTGCCGGATATGCAGCGACCCGCACCGCGACAGCACCCAGTTGTGCGTGGTCGAGCAGCCGGCCGACATGGTGGCTCTTGAAAAGTCAGGGGCGTTTGGTGGTCTCTACCACATCCTGGGCGGCGTGTTGTCGCCGATGGATGGTGTCGGACCCGATAAAATCCGGGTCCGCGAACTCTTGGCCCGGGTCAATACTGAAGAGATCGGCGAGGTGGTGATTGCGACCAGTACGAGTGTTGAGGGTGAAGCCACCGCGAATTACCTGTCCGGCCAGCTTGCCCGGCGCTCCGTCCGGGTTACCCGGATAGCGTCCGGGGTTCCGGTTGGCGGCGATCTCAAATTCGTAGACCAGGTGACCCTCAAGAGAGCCATGGAGAGCAGGCGTGATGTCGACTGAATCCCCAATTTTGTTTGAGTGCCAATTGTGCGGTGACTGCTGTCACGGGTACGGCGGTACGTATGTGACTCCCGAGGACGTGATCGCGATCAGCGCCTACCTGGAAGTGAATCCGGACGGCTTTGTAGACACGTATTGCCAGATGTCCGGTGATCGGCCGGTTCTGGCCCAGGCGGCGGATGGGTATTGCGTCTTTTGCCGGGACGGGGCCTGCCGCATTCATGCGGTGAAGCCAAGTATGTGCGGGGCCTGGCCCTATCTGCACAACATCCTGGTGGATGTGAGCAATTGGCATGCCATGGCCCGCGCCTGCCCGGGCATGCGGACCGATATGGACAATGATGTTATCCGTGAAGGCGTTCGTCAGGAAATAGCGAAACGATCCTGATATAGTCAAAGCCATCTTCAGAAAGATATTTTGGCCCAAGGTCAAGGCGGCCGTGAGGATCCCCGCGCTGCGGGACTTCCCGCTTATTTTTTTATTTTAGATGTGGGTCGTAAACCGAAGGAATACAACAGGTATTTTGAGGATTTATCCTGAGCGTCCAACGCCGAGATTGGGCCAAAAGATTTTTATTGAGATGGCTTTTAAGCTTCTTCCCAGTCGGCCGTATCGGTCAGGACAAAAATGTCCTTCGTGTCCTGGTCGGAAATGATCTTCTTGATTATCTTCTTCTCTTCCAGGGTGCGCAACCCGGCCTCCAGATCGGCTTCGCTGCCGTTCCAGATTTCAAGCATATTTGCGTTGGAGAGCGTGGAACCGGCATCGGTCAGTCCGCAGCACAGCAGATAGACCGAAATGGTTTCCGTGGAAAGATTCAGGTTGAATATTTTCTGACTCATTGCCGGGGGCTGGTGCTGATTGACCATACTGACCTCCAGATGGGTAACTAGCTGATCTTGGTGTTTACCGACACAACCTGTCCATAACCAGAGCGGATGCCGCTACAGCTTTGCGGTATATTTGGGCCCCGCAATCAGCAGGTTGTTGGAAATGGTGGACTGAATTCTTTCCATTTTGTTGCCAAAAACAAAATCCCGGATCAAACCATGGCCGTAGGCGCCCAGGACGATCAAGGCATCATGCGGCACGTCATACAGGTTGTCTTCGAAACGTCCGGTATCATAAAAATGCCAGGTCCGCACGTTTTCCGCCACGGCCTGCCCGAGACCGGCATCTTCCAGCAACTGACGATAGTCTGCTTCGTTCCCCGATTCGATCCGGGTAAATATATCAATGGGGCGGCCGGATTCCCGGCTGATGCGCAGACCGAGCCGGAAGGCGTTCACCGCATTTTGCGAGCCGCCGAAGAAAACCGTAATACTGTTCCAGGGTTTGTAAACCGGACTGGTTAGAAGAACGGGGAACCGCGCGGATTGGACAATTCTTCGCACCCGTGGCCCGATATAGCCCAGGCCGATTTTTGAGGAGAGATCACTGATGCTCCGGGGACAGCACATGAAATCAAAATCGGTTTTAATATCGGGCAGGGTGGATGCGGTAAAGTGTTTGGGTTTCAGAAAACTGGCTTTGATGCCGGCATCGGACAACAGCTCTGTGGCGTGGGTTTCGGCTGTTTCCGGATTGTTGAGGTAGGAGTCGTCCAGGTCGACCTGGACGACATCATTCTCAAAATACATCAAAAACTTGGTGTGTTCGGGGATGTAAACCACCGGGGAGACGCCGGTCTGATTACAAAAGTAAAGCGACTGTAAAAATGTTTCCCGACCGAGCGGTGTGTTTCTGAAGATATGAAATAGTTGCTTGTTCATGGACGTCTCCTCGCAGTCACAGCATGAGTGGCTTCTAGTGGGTTGACTGCACCATAAGTTCTTTCCGATATTTGTCAAGAAACGTGGCCTTCGAGACCATGCCTACATATTTTCCATGCGACAGCACCGGCATGGAGAACAGGTTGTAGACATCCATCTGGCGCAATACTTCGGACACGTCGTCATCCAGATTCGCCGTTATGACGGTGCGGTCCATGACCTGGTCAAGAAAGACGGCATCATAAATTGCCGGGTTAAACAGGTAGGGGCGCAGATCATCAAGGTGAATCATCCCCAGAAATTGACCGGTTTGCACATCTTCGACCGGGAAGTGATTGCGGCGTGATCGTTTCAGAATTTGAATGAAGTCCCGCAGGACCATATCCTGCGGGACACAGATACAGTCGGTTTCCAGCAGTTCGGAAATACTCAGATCGGTCAGGACCCGGGCGTCGGTGCCCGGTCGCAGTAAGTGCCCCCTTTCTACCAGTTCCTTTAGATAGAAGGACGCCGGTTCGAGATAATGGCACAGCGTGGTCGATACGGCGGAAACCAGAATAAGCGGCAGAATGACTTCGTAGCCGCCGGAGATTTCGACCACCAGGAAAATAGCCGTCAGCGGCGCCTGCAGGATTCCGCTGACCAACCCGGCCATACCCAGCAGGGCGAAACAGCCCTCCCCAACCCAGGAAACCTGCGGCCAGATCACCAGCAGGGCCCGGTGGTAGACCAGGCCGGTCAAACTGCCGATCACCAGGCAGGGTGCGAATATGCCACCGGAACCGCCCCATCCCAGGGTGAAAGCAGTGGCCGCCATTTTTGCAAAGACGGCGATTGCCACGAAAGCCAGCCCGGTCGAGAAGGTTCCGCCGATCATGGCTTGAATCGAATGATACCCTTCACCGAGCACAACGGGCATAAACATGCCGATAAGGCCGACCACACAACCGCCCCCGGCTGCTTTCAGCCACAGCGGCGCCTTTATCCGGCCGGCGGTGCGGCCCATGCCCTTGAGTAGGCGGGTGAGCAGGACCGAGGCCCCGGCGCACAGCACGGCCAGGCCGATACAGGCCATGATATCGATAAAAGCGATATTGAACTGAACATGCTCAAAGACAATCTGATTACCCTGCAGGAGGCGGCTTATTTCGGTTCCGGCAACCGCAGCAATGGCGATCGGGATGATATTGACCGCTGACCATTCACCCAGGATAACCTCGATCGTGAAGACCGTGCCGGCAATCGGGGCATTGAATATCGAAGAAATAGCGCCGGCCGCGCCGCAACCCACCAGGGTCACCCGCTGGCGATCATTCAAGGCGAAGAACTTGGCGATATTCGAGCCGATGGCCGCTCCGCTCATGACCACCGGTGCTTCAGGGCCGGCCGATCCCCCGGTACCGATGGTGAGACAGCTTGAGATCAAGCGGGAGAAACTGGAGCGCAGACGCAACAGCCCCCCGTAGCGGGAAACGCTGTAAATGACCTCGGGTACGCCGTGCCCGGCGGCCTCATTTACCACCTTTTCCAGAAAGACCGAGGAGAGGGCGGCCCCGGCGGCCGGGAGCAAAAAAGCCCACCAGTAGTCGCGTAGATGGTGCAGCCATTCGAACATGGCGATGAGTGAACGGTTCAATGCCAGGGCCGCCAAGCCGCTGCAGGTGCCGACAATTACGGCTATCAGGATGAGCAGCAGTCGGTCATCCGATCGGAAGATGGACCAGTTTGCCGGGTAGCGCCACAGTTTGGAAAGGTTCATGGCCATCGCCCCCGTTACAGGATGTCACTATGGTCAAGCTCGCGTTCAAGCTCGCTGATTTTTAAAAAGAGCCGTTCCGCCGCCGGCGCACCTTCTAGAAAACGGACAAATTCATCGTTCCGTATGCAAAAAGCCAGCCTTGACAGAAGATGCAGATGGATTTTCACCGAGGTGCTCAGCAGCAGAAAGAGCACAAATACGGGTCGGGCGTCGATGGCATTATAGGCGATGGGCTTTTGGGGATAGCAGGTGACGATCAGCGGCTGGGCCAGGCCGGTCCGCAAGGGAGTCCGGGGGTGGGGGATGGCCACGCCTTTGCCCATACCGGTGGACGTCAGCTTTTCGCGGGCGATGAGCGTGTCATGCAGTTCCGACTTTTCAGCGGGTGAAAGACCCGGGACACAGGCAGCCGCGGACGCCAGGATATCTCCCAAGGCACTGCCGGCAAGGCCGGCGTGCACACCGCCCCGGCGCATAGCTGAAAAAAGGGTTTCCGGGGCCGGATCCGCGTCGGCGGAAGCCTGGTCGTTTCCGGGAAGGGTAAACGGCAGGTTGCGGGCTGCCGCCCACTTTTTCAAAACCTGGACGTCAAATGACCAGTTCGCCCCACTTTTTTGCACAGGTATCCGTCCCTGGCGGATCCAGCGATCCAGGGTGTTGACGGGCAGATCAAGGCTGCGGGCGATGTCGTTTATATCCAGTTTCATAAGCTGGCAGGGCGCGATGCTCTCAAATTGAGTTTGAAAAATTAAACGAGAACCGTAATACAAAACCAAGCTTTGGCGCAAGCGGATTTATTGAGTCGTTCAAAACCTGGGCCTCAGGACCAGACAAGGATATTGGCCTCTGCGCGCTGCAAGCTTTGTCCATGGTATGATGGCAAAACAGCCCCTTTCAGGGGCAATCCAAAGGCTGGCCCTCCGGGTCAGGATTCTTTACCCGCCGGCTGATTCGGCGTCTGTCCGGCCTGGTTGGCGTCCGACTGGGTAATGGTGATATCGCGCTTGGGAAAGGGGATTTCGATGCCGGCCGCATCGAAGGCGGTTTTCGTCCTGTCCGTGATGGTCGAAATGGTGTTCATGCGCTGCCGGGCGTCATCGATCCAGACCCGCAATTGCAGATCGACCGCCGAGTTCCCGAAATTGCGCACGACGACTTTGGGCGCCGGATTTTTCGCTACCCAGGGAACCTCTTCAGCCAGTCCCACCAGGATATCGCTGGCTTTCTGGATGTCGGCATCATAGGCAATGCCGACGTTTATGCGGACCCGGATACTGTCGCTGATCAGGGTGTAGTTGATGATGTCGCGGGTCATGATTTTGTTGTTGGGAATCACGATGACGATATTGTCCGTCGTGCGGATTTTCGTGGCCCGCAGGCCGATATCGATGACATCCCCCCAGGTGGCGCTGCCTTGCGGGGCGTCCCAGACCTCGATCCGGTCGCCGATTTCAAAGGGACGGTCGACAATCAGCAGGACCCCGGCGATCAGGTTGGAAAGCGTGTCCTTGGCGGCAAACCCGATGGCCACCCCGGCCACCCCGGCCCCGGCAATAAACGGCATGACGTTGATGCCCAGAAGGTCCAGGGCGATCACGGCCGCGGCGACATAGACAATGGCCCCGGCAAACTTGTTGAGCAGGTCGAACACGATATCGTCGACCTGGGTGTCGGTCTTTTGGGATATGTTGGACTCGGCGTACTTGAGGGCCAGCACCAGGAACTCTTTCACAGGGGTGGCTATCAGCATGACCACCAGGGCGTGAAAGGGGTTTTTGAGCAACGGGAGGTTATACAGTTTGATCAGGTAGGTGCCGGCCGCCACGATCAGGGCAAAACGCAGTATTTTTTGAATAGAGATGAAAAGGCCGGGATTCTTTTTGAATACCTCGAACCGTACGGCCCTTTTTTCAGCAGTCAACGTCAGACGCTTGATGACCAGCCAGGCGATGTAGAACAGGACCAGGGCCAGACCGGTCTTGATCAACTGGTCCACAAGGGTGATGTCCGAGTGCAAGACCGTTTCCAGGCGTTGGTATAGTTCGGTAACTTCATCCAATTGCGCCTGTATACTCTTCATGCTTGCCTCATACCTGTCCTAAAAAACGCTTGAGCCGATCCCCGCCTTGATAAATTCCCGATTGAGGCGGGCGATGTGGGTGATGGAGATCTGTTTGGGGCATTCGGCCTCGCATTCCCGTTCGTTGGAGCAGTTGCCGAACCCGCAGGCGTCCATCTGGCGGACCATTGCCAGCGCCCGCTGGGCGGCTTCGGGCCGGCCCTGGGGCAACAGGGCCAGCTGAGAGACCTTGGCGCTTGTGAACAGCATGGCCGACGCGTTGGGGCAGGCGGCCACACAGGCCCCGCACCCAATGCAAGCGGCCGCGTCCATAGCCTCTTCGGCCACCTCGGCCGGGATGGGGATGGCGTTGGCATCCGGGGTTCCACCCGTATTCACCGACACGTACCCACCGGCCTGGATGATCTTGTCCAACGGACTGCGATCCACGGCCAGGTCCTTGACGATCTTGAAGGCCCGGGCCCGGAACGGTTCGATCACCAGGGTATCCCCGTCGTTGAAATGGCGCATGTGCAGCTGGCACAAGGTGGTGCCCTGTTCGGGTCCGTGGGGCCGGCCGTTGACCACCGAACCACACTGGCCGCAAATGCCCTCGCGGCAATCGTGGTCGAAGGCAATCGGTTCGCGGCCGTCCAGGGTAAGCTGTTCGTTGACCACATCGAGCATCTCCAGAAAGGACATGTCCGTGGAGATATTGTCGGCCCGGTAGGTCTCCAGGCGACCTTTGTGCCCGGGGCCCTTTTGCCGCCAGACTTTGAGGGTGATATCGATGGATTTGGTCGTCACTTGTAACTCCTTTGGGTAAGTTTCACATTTTCAAAGACCAGCGGCTCTTTGTGCAGGTTTGGTTCGCTCTCGTCTCCGGTGTGTTCCCAGGCGGCCACATAGCAGAAATTCTCATCATCCCGCAGGGCTTCGTTTTCCTCGGTCTGGTACTCCTCGTTGAAATGCCCGCCGCAGGACTCCTGGCGGTGCAGGGCGTCCTTGCACATCAATTCGCCGAATTCCAGGAAATCCGCCACGCGTCCGGCTCGCTCCAGGCTCTGGTTGAAATCCCCGGCGGAGCCTGGCACGGTGACATCCTGCCAGAACTCGCCCCGCAGTTCCTGGATCAAGCCGATGGCCTTTTCCAGTCCGGCATTGTTGCGGGCCATGCCGCAGTAGTCCCACATGATCAGTCCCAGCTGGCGGTGGAAGTCGTCCACCGTGCGCTTGCCGTCTATGGACAGCAGTTTTTCGATGCGGTCCCCGGCCTTGGTGGCGATGGTATCGAAGGCGGCGTCGTTCGTACCCACTTCGCCCGGAGTCACTCCGGCCAGGTACCCGCCGATAGTATAGGGCAGCACGAAATAGCCGTCCGCCAGGCCCTGCATCAGGGCACTGGCTCCCAGACGGTTGGCACCGTGATCGCTAAAGTTGGCCTCGCCCAGGACAAACAGCCCGTCCAGATTGCTCATCAGGTTGTAGTCCACCCACAGCCCCCCCATGGTGTAGTGCACCGCAGGGTAGATCATCATGGGGGTTTCATAGGGGTCGTCCGCGACGATTTTTTCGTACATTTCGAAAAGGTTGCCGTATTTTTTGGCAATGACGTCGCGGCCGTCGCGCTTGATGGCGTCCGCAAAATCGAGATAGACGGCCAGTGCGGTTTCACCCACGCCCCGGCCGGCATCGCATTGCTCCTTGGCGTTGCGCGAGGCCACGTCCCGGGGGACCAGGTTCCCAAAGCTGGGGTATTTCTCTTCCAGGTAATAGCTGCGTTCGGCTTCAGGGATCTGGGACGGTGGACGCGTGTCCCCGGTCTCTTTAGGCACCCACACCCGGCCGTCGTTGCGCAGGCTCTCGCTCATCAGCGTCAGCTTGCTCTGGTAGGTCCCGTGAACCGGAATGCAGGTCGGGTGGATCTGGGTGTAGCACGGGTTGGCGAAAAAGGCGCCGCGCTTGTGGGCCCGGAAGGCGGCCGTCACATTGCTGGCCATGGCGTTGGTCGAGAGGAAAAAGACATTGCCGTAGCCGCCCGTGCACAGCACTACCGCGTCGGCCGCATGCTTTTCGATCTGGCCGGTGATCAGGTTACGCACGACGATGCCCCGGGCCTTGCCCCCGGTCACCACCAGGTCCAGCATCTCCCGCCGCGGGTACATGGTGACCTTGCCCGCTGCGATCTGCCGGCTCAGGGCGCTGTAGGCTCCCAAGAGCAGCTGCTGGCCGGTCTGGCCCCGGGCGTAGAATGTCCGGGATACTTGGGCGCCGCCGAAGCTGCGGTTGGCCAGGGTGCCGCCGTACTCGCGTGCAAACGGCACTCCCTGGGCCACGCACTGGTCGATGATGTTCCCGCTCACCTGGGCCAGGCGGTAGACATTGGCTTCCCGGGCCCGAAAGTCCCCGCCCTTTACGGTGTCGTAAAAGAGCCGCCAGGTGCTGTCGCCGTCGTTCTGGTAGTTCTTGGACGCGTTGATACCGCCCTGGGCCGCGATCGAATGCGCTCGCCGCGGGGTGTCCTGAATGCAGAAACTCTTTACGTCGTACCCCAGCTCCGCCAGACTCGCCGCCGCGCTGCCGCCGGCCAGGCCGGTGCCCACCACAATGATGTTGTATTTGCGTTTGTTGGCCGGGTTGACCAGCTTGAGCTCGAACTTGTGCCGATCCCACTTGTCGGCCAAGGGCCCACCGGGTATCTTCGCGTCTAATGACATCTTATTCCTCCTCAGATTAAACGCCTGCTGCAGGCGCCTCAAATTTATCTACAACTTGCGGGCTTCAGCTTGAATCGAAATCGAAATCGGGATCGGTATTAAAATCGGGTCCGGAAGGCCGTTTAGAAATCGATTTCGATAGCGATTTCGATCCCGATACCGATATTGGACCTGATCTTTCATAAAACCCAAAATTGAGCTTATCTTGTATTGGCTAAAATGATCTAAAGCATGCCCACATAAATCGGAATAAACCCGAACCCTACCGCCACCACCAGGGCAAACAAAAGGCCCAGCACTTTGATCGCCGGCATGTACTTGGGGTGGTTGGCCCCCAGGGTTTGAAACAGGCTCCAGAAGCCGTGGCTCACGTGCAGCGCCACCACCACCATCGCCGCGATGTACAGCACCATATGTACCGGGCTGGCAAACGTGCCCGCTACGATTGCGAAGATCGTGGTGCCGCTCTTGTCCACGAAATGAAAGTTCATCAGATGATAGATGATGAATAACAGGATCAGCAGACCGGTGTACGGCATGGTCCGGCTGCCCAGGGTCCGGCCCCCCGCACAGCGGTCCACCGCGTAGCGCTGGGGGCGGGCCTTGAGGTTCTGAAAAAACAGCACCAGCCCGGTCAGCACATGCACCACGAACAGCGCCAACAGACCCAACTCGGCCACCGTTAAAAGCGGTCCCAGGCTGTGCAGGTGCTCGGCATAGCTGTTGAACGCGTCTGCCCCGCCGTACAAGGTGAGGTTCCCCGCCAGGTGCGCACCTAAAAATCCGCAAAACGAAAGACCCGTCACCGCCATCAGCAGCTTCTTGCCTACCGCTGTGCCCAATGTCTTTAATACCCAGTCCATTCTTTTGCTCCTGTGTTCTTATTCGATTGGTAACATTGTTATCTAGTATCGAACATTACTTAAATTTTATCGCCTTGCCTGTCAACAGAATTATCACCCTGATTCAACTTCATTCCCCAAAATAGTGGTTTTACCTTAATTGCCGGGCTACTCAGGAGGCTTTGTAACATTGTTATCCTCATAATGTTCCAGCCACCATGAATCGCAATCACGCTGTAGAATGGCCGCCATCACTTTTTTCCCGGTGGCTGTGTGGAGACGATTTTCAACATGGGGGATCCATTTGTCGGGTGGGTGGTAACCGATGTCCTGCAGGACTTTTAGTTGCAGCAGCAGGGAGAGCTGATCGGCATCCCGTGCCAGCCGGGCCTCTCTGGTTTCGCCGGCATTGAATTCAGCTAAGAGGGCCGCTATGTCAGACCCGAAGGGCAACCCGGCCACGGTGTGGCCTATGGCGCGGGCCTCGTCAGCCTGGACATACTGTTTCTGAACGTAATTCAGATCGCCTATACGTGCTTCCGGCAGGTCGTGTATGAGGCACATGGACAGCAGGCGGGCGGCATCGATGTCCGGTTCCAGTTTGGAGAGTACCAGCGCGATGAAGGTCGCGCTGAAACTGTGTTCGGCAACGCTCTCTTGGCCGGTCCCCAGAAAACTGTAGCCGGACCGGGGAATCCGATTGAGCATGAGGGCTTCAAACAGTAGGTCAATGACGCGCTGCATGTTCATCTTTGGGTCTCCTTTGGGTTCATTTTCGGTGCAGATCGGTATTGGAATCAAGAAAATTCCCGGGGTAGTCGTGTTCCATGGTATTGTTATCATATAAGAAAGTCATAAAAACACTCACGACGGAATTGAAAAAGGCCCTGCCGGGGGCATGCCCATACAGCCACTGGGCCGCTTGCTTTCGGATTGTGGCCAAGCGTGCTACCTGTGTAGAAACTGTCCGGGTGAAATGCAACCCAAAAGTCATCGTGCATCCACGACGATTGGGCCGACCGGGTCCTGTTATGCAAGCCGGCCGCTGTACCCGGGGGCCGGAAATTGATTTGGGGGGAGCTGGTGGAATCGCTTGACATTCCAGATGGGTTCGGCTATTTTCCCGGACGTAAAAGTGGCTGTTTTTTTTAAATAAGTTGCATTTGAGACCTTTAACCGGAGTTACAGCGAATGTCTTCAAATCTCGATCTGGTGCACATGATCAGCAACGCCGGGTTTGTCGTTCAATTTGTGATGTTACTGCTGCTGTTTTTTTCAATCACTTCCTGGGCGATCATTATTATAAAATATCGGTACCTGAAGCGTGCGTTTAAACAATCTTCGCAGTTTGTAGAATTTTTCTGGAAATGCCGGGATCTGTCGGATGCTTTTACGATGGCTAAAAAGCTGGCTTCCAGCCCGGTTGCCAGAATTTTTCGGGTGGGCTATGTCGAACTCAACAAGGTCAGCCGACTCAGCCGTGAAAGTGCCAAAAGCGCCGCAAGGCCAAAGGGGCAAAAGCCCGGCTCCATCAACGGCATCAGCCTGGGCACGGCCAATGTCAAGCGGGCCCTGCGGCGGGCCACCAATGCCGAAATGGCCCGGATGACCCAGATGGTGCCTTTTCTGGCGACGACCGGTAACACGACCCCTTTTATCGGGCTTTTCGGCACGGTTTGGGGTATTATGAATTCGTTCCATGGCATAGGGTTGACCGGATCGGCCAGCCTGGCGGTCGTTGCGCCGGGGATCTCCGAGGCCCTGGTGGCCACAGCGGCCGGCCTGGCCGCCGCAATTCCGGCGGTGATCGCCTTCAACCACTTTTCCAACCGGATCGGTATACTGGAGACCGAGCTGAACAACTTTTCCAACGATTTTCTGAACATTGTCGAACGCGATATCCTGATGACCGGAGGAAGCCGAAAATGATGATAGGTGGTTCCAATAAAAGACTCATGTCGGACATCAACGTGACGCCTTTTGTGGACGTCATGCTGGTTCTTTTGATCATCTTCATGGTGACGGCCCCCATGATGGTGCAGGGCGTCAATGTCTCCCTGCCGGAGACCACGGCCCAGCCCCTGCCGTCGGAAACGGAACATTTGATCGTAACGATCGACGCAAAGGGTCAGGTCCATATCAGCAATTACCCGGTTGCCATGGATTCACTGCGCCATAAACTGTCCAAGATCCTGGAGGGGCGTTCCGACCGTGAGGTGTACCTGCGGGCGGACAAGAATATCCCGTACGGCAACGTGGTCAAAGTAATGGCGGAAATCAAGGCGGCCGGCGTCGAAAAGCTGGGCATGGTCACTGTTCCGATTGAAGAAGCCCGGGCGGCCGGGTAGGCCCGCAGAAGGTTACATATGGCTGCAAATGTTTATATGCCGCACGGCTATGGGGGGGGTAAAAAGGATTTCGCGCTGCCTTTCTCGGTGTCCTTTGCGGCGCACGCCCTTTTGATAGCCCTGTTCATCCTTACACCTTCGGGCAGTCCCCGCAAAATCTTGCTGCCGCCGGTAATCAGCGTTACCATGGTGACCCTTCCCACGGCGGCCGACCCGGTGCCGACGCCCGTCGGCAGCAAACAGTCCACGGCCAAAAAACCGCAGCGACCGGCCAAGAAAGCCGATATCAGCCTGGCGCCTTCCAAACCAGCCAAGTCAGATGATAAACCTAAAATTATCAAGTCTTTAAAAAAGAAGACCTTCAAGCCGTCCAAGGTTGTCGAAAGCGCTTTGACCCGGATTGAAAAATCGGTCGAAGCCGAGCAGGCCAATGCCTTGCAGGATGCCATGGAGCGCCTCCGTAGCAAGGTGCAAGCCCAGCCAGGACCGAAGGCTCCCAGGGCCACCGCCAAAAAACAGATCGGAGTACCGGGCAAGGTTAAGGTGGATAGTAAGGAAGTAGTTAAAATTATACATATTTACCAGGTTGAAGTTGCCTATGAAGTACAAAAGAACTGGGCCTTTTCGCAATCTTTGGCCGGCGGTGCCAAAGATATTAATGCATTGGTGGTGTTCAAGGTGATGCCGGATGGTGAGATTCGCGATATCTGGTTTGATAAAAGATCCGGGAACGCCTACCTGGATGAATCGGCGCGCCGGGCCATCATGAAAACAAATCCTGCCAGTCCGCATCCGAAAGGATTGTCCAAACCCTTCGTTGTTGTTGGAATCAATTTTGGCCCCAAGGGGGTCCAATAGGAACGTTATGCAGATGAGTTTAACAGATAGGCAAGCGGTCTCGAAGTTTCGGCCCCTGGTATGGTGGTTGGGATCGTTTTCAAAATCGATCGCGCTGGGGATGGTTTTAGGGCTGGTCCTGGGTATATCAGGGGTGGGGCATGCCGATTACGACTACATCGACCTAACCAACCCCTTTTTACGTAAAATACCACTGGCCGTACAGCCGTTCAAGCTTTCCGAACGGAGCCCCAAGAATAAAAAGGCTGCAACCAGAGCCATTGATATCCTTTCTCAGTCACTCGATTTTACAGGGTATTTTAAAATAATCGACCCGGAAGCATTCCTGGTGGACGTTCAAAATCCGCCGATTATCAAACCGAATATCGAATTCACCAACTGGACCGGCATCGGCGCCGAACTGCTGGTAACCGGGGGGCTCCACATGCGCAACGGGCTGGTCGAGGTGGAACTGCGGCTGTTCGATACCTTCAAGCAGAAGCAGCTGGTGGGCAAGAAATACCGGGCGCTGCCGCGGGACCTGCGGCGGGTGGTGCGCCGGTTTTGCAGTGAAATCCTGTTCAATCTGACCGGCAGCCGGGGGTATTTTGACAGTGACATTGCCTTTATTTCGAACGGGTCGGGCAAAAAAGAGGTCTTTATCTGCGATTTTGACGGGTTCAACCCCCGCCAGTTCACCAACAACCGGGCCATTACCCTGTTTCCGGCCTGGTCATCGGATCGCAAGTGGATTGCCTATACCGCCTTCAACGCCGGTAAACCGAACCTGTACATTAAAAACGTCACCCGCAAGCGCGGGTACCTGCTGGACAAAAAGGGGATCAATACCAACCCGGCCTGGGTGCCGGGACGGTTTGAACTGGCTGCTACCCTTAGCTTTTCCGGTGATCAGGAAATTTATCTATTGACCGGAACCGGGAAAATTATTAAAAGATTGACCCATAGACGGGGTATCGATGTGTCACCGACCTGGTCCCCGGACGGTAAAAAAATGGCGTTCGTGTCCAAGCGCTCCGGCTCCCCGCAAATCTACATCATGACCATTGCTACCGGAGCCGTTGAGCGGTTGACTTTCGAGGGTCGCTACAATACCCAGCCGGACTGGTCGCCGCAAGGCGACCGGATCGCTTATACGGCCATGCGCGGCGGTACAAGCGATATATTCATCATCGGTCTGGATGGCAGCGACCCGGTACAGATGACCGAAAATTCAGGAGATAACGAGGCCCCGTCCTGGGCACCCGACGGAAGTCTCATCGCTTTCAGTTCAACCCGTGAGGGACCATCCAGGATATATGTCATGACTGCCTACGGCACTGACCAGAGAAGGTTGCTGTCGATGCCGGGAGAGCAGTCCAGTCCGGCCTGGTCCTCAAACGGCATCTATACTAAAGTGTTATCGGGTTCTTAAAAAGGAGGAAAAATGCGGAAAAAATTTTGGATCCATTTAGCCTTGTTGCTGGTTATACCCGGATTACTGTTCACAGCTTCATGCGCCAAGAAAACCGTCAAGTCTGACACGTCAGCAACTGCCGCAGAACAACAGAGAGCATCAGAGGAAGCCGCCACCCAGGCCCAGCAGGAGAGGGATCAGCAGGCTGCTGCTGAAGCTGCTGCCCAGATGGCCGAGGAAACCGCACAGCGCGATGCCATGATTCAGAAGAACATGTTCGAGAGCGAGAACATCTATTTTGAGTTTGACAGCTCCGCCCTGTCCCCGGTAGCCCAGAGCACTCTGACCGCCAAGGCGGATTTCCTCCGTGACAATCCCGGATCCCAGGTGATTATTGAAGGTCACTGCGATGAACGGGGTACCCCGGAGTACAACCTGGCCCTGGGTGATCGGCGGGCCGAGAGCGCGAAAAACTTTCTCGTGAACCTGGGAATCGATGCCTCTCGTTTTACCACCGTCAGCTACGGCGAAGAGAGTCCGGTTGATACCGGGCACGGCGAAGAAGCCTGGGCGAAAAACAGAAGGGCCAAGTTCCTTATCGAATAGTCAAGACCGCCCGGTTCCGATGATGTCTGTCCGGAATTGTACCAGACCTATAGCCAAATGATCTGCTTGCCCGCCTTTTCGGCGGGCAAGTTGTTTGTAAGCTGCGTATCCGGAGCCGACGGCGGAGAAAACAACGATTACTGCAAACAGCGTCCGATGCTGTATTTCGGGAAGGTTTCGCCATGAAAAGCACGTTAGCGTATATCCTGGGAATGGTGTGGTTGCTGACGGGGTGTATGGCCCAGCAGGAGGTTACGGTACTGGATGGGCGGGTGGCCGCACTGGAAAGGCAGTCCACCCGGGCGGCCGGACAAAATGCCAGGCTGGATGCCCATGACCAGGAGGTGCGGGCTATCCGGAGACAGACGGCCGGCACGGCGGCTGAACTCGAAAGACTCCGGGAAGAACTCGAACAGCTGCGCGGGAGCCTGGAAGTGACCGAACATCAGGTCGCGAAAAAGTTGAGTGCCGGTGAAGACCTCGAAGCGAAGCGTAAAATGGAATTGGAACGCCTTGAAGCACAACTGGTGGCGGCCAATCAAAAGATCGACCGCATACTGCAGTATCTCAATATCGAGGGTACCGGGGAAACCGGTGCTCCCCAACCGGAACAGGCGCCTGCGGCGGTCAGCCTGTCGGATAAGGAATTGTACGAACAGGCCAAAAAAGCCTATGACGGCGGCAAACTGGAAGACGCCCGGCATGGATTTGAGAGCCTGCTCAAACAGCATCCCAAATCCGGACACGCGGACAATGCCCAATTCTGGATCGGGGAAACCTACTACCGGGAGAAATGGTTTGAAAAAGCCATACTGGAATATCAGAAAGTGATCGAAAAATATCCAAAGGGCAACAAGGTGCCGGCCTCCCGGCTCAAACAGGGGCTGGCTTTTTCCAATCTGGGCGATAAAACCAATGCCCGGCTTATCCTGCAGGAACTGATTAAAAGGCACCCACAGTCCAATGAGGCTAAGATTGCCGCAAAGAAGTTGCAGAAACTCAAATAGGGCCCATCCCCAATTGGCAATTTAGTTCAAGGCCAAGGAAGGCAAAAATTTTAACCGGAGGAATACATTGCGTATTTCGAGGGTTCAAATTGTTACCTGACACCGAGATAAGGGAAAAGGGCCATTTATGGATGGACACTAAACAACGTCCGTCATTGGCAAATGGTAAAAGTTATCGGCATAGACCCCGGACTGGCCGCCACCGGGATCGGACTGGTTCAGGGGGAGAACACGCACCTTTGCGGATATTCTTACGGATGCATTAAAACCCCCAGCCAGGACAACACCGCCACCCGTCTGGATTGCATCTACACCAGGCTTTCGCAGTTGCTTGCGGATGAAAAGCCGGACCTCATGGTGGTCGAGGACGTCTTCTCGCTGCATAAATATCCAAAGTCGGGTATTGATCTCGGCAAAGTGACCGGGGTGATCCTGCTGGCCGGCAACCGGGCCGGGCTGCCGGTTGTCGAACTGGCTGTGCGCGAAGTCAAGAAAATACTGACCGGCAGCGGGAACGCCGATAAGGAGCAACTCGAGCAGGCTGTGCGACGTGTTATCCGTGCACCCGAGCCCATCCGGCCATTTCATGCATCCGATGCCACCGGCCTGGCCATAGTAGGACTTTACAGATATGATCGGCTACATCGAGGGCAGACTACTTGAAAAAGAAAATGAACGGCTCCTGGTACAGGCCAACCAGGTAGGCTATGAAATCTTGCTGCCGGCGATCGTCATGGCATCCTTGCACGATAAAGACATTGGCGATGAAGTGGCTTTGTACATCTACTACCAGCAGACCGAGCGGCAACCAAAACCGGTGCTGATCGGTTTTAATCGAAAATTGGAAAAGGATTTTTTTCAACTTTTTCTCTCCGTGGCCGCCATCGGGCCACTCAAGGCCGCCAAAGCCATGACCCTGCCGGTGGGGGAGATCGCCCGCGCCATTGAAGCCCGCGATGCAGCCGCATTGAAGCAGCTGGATGGGATCGGCAGCCGCACCGCGCAAAAGATTATCGCCACCTTGGAAGGCAAATTGGACCAGTTTTTACTGGCCGCCGAGCCGGTCCGCAGCGTACCGGCCCAGGCCGAAGATATCGCCCAGCAAGTTTTGCAAGTCATGACCGGCCAACTGGGACATCGACCGACAGATGCCCGCCAGATGATTGCCGCGGCCCTGCAGCGGAATGACCGGATTTCCACGGCCGAGGAACTATTTGACGAAGTGTACCGGGGTGAAACGTCCCATGACCGATGATATCCTGACCCACAGATCTGATATTTCGAATGCTTTGTCTCCAGCGAGTCTTCCGGGGGATCGCGAACCCGACATGTTGTCTCTGCGGCCGGGAACGCTGACCGAGTATATCGGTCAGGCGGAAGTGGTGGAAACCCTGCATATTGCCATAGAAGCAGCCCGCCTGAGAAAAGAACCCTTGGATCATATTCTGTTTCATGGACCGCCGGGGTTGGGCAAAACCACGCTGGCCCATATCATCGCCAATGAAATGGGCGGCCAATTGACCGTCACCTCGGGACCGGCCCTGGACAAACGGGGAGACCTGCTGGGAATTTTGACCCACTTGCAGGATGGGGATATCCTCTTTGTGGATGAAATCCACCGTATTCCCAAGGTGGTCGAAGAATTCCTGTACCCGGCCATGGAAGATTACGCTGTCGATTTTGTCTTCGACAAGGGCATCCATGCCCGCAGCCACCGATTTCGCCTCAAACGATTTACCCTGGTAGGCGCCACGACCCGGGTGGGCCTGCTGTCGGCCCCGCTGCGCGATCGATTCGGGATCTTCCGGAATCTGGATTTTTATTCGCAGGACGACCTGGTCAAAATTTCCGACCGCTCGGCCGCATTACTCGCTATGCCCATTGACCCCGACGGTGCCGTGGAGCTCTCCGTGCGCTCGCGAGGCACGCCACGGATAGTAAACCGGTTGTTGAAGCGGGTCCGTGATTTTGCTCAGGTCCGGGCTGATGGCCAAATAAACCGGGAAACCGTCTCCGCCGCCCTGGACCTGGAAGGGGTTGATCCGCAAGGTCTGACGGTGCTCGACAGGCGCTATCTGAGGACCATCATTGAATTCTATAAAGGCGGCCCGGTCGGTATCGAAGCGGTCGCCGCCACGTTGCAGGAAGAGACCGACACGCTGGTTGACGTGGTCGAACCATATCTGTTGAAAATCGGCATGATCATGCGGACCTCGTCCGGGCGCAAGGCCTCCGAATCGGCCTACCGTCATCTGGGAATCAAGGCACAGGGCCGTTTGTTTGACCGGGGTTGAAACGTGGCTACCGTTACCTTGTTGACAGATTTTGGACTTGCCGATGCCTGGGTGGGCATCATGAAAGGGGTCATCCTCGGGATCAATCCGGATGCCCGTATCGTGGATATCACCCACCAGATCCCGCCGCAGGATACAAGCGTGGCCGCCTGGACGCTGGCCGCCGCTTACCCCTATTTTCCCAGCAATACAGTTCATGTCATTGTCGTAGATCCGGGCGTCGGCAGCGATCGCGCGATCATCTGCGCCCGGCTGGGCGACCAATTCTTTGTAGCCCCCGATAACGGCGTGTTAGCGGCCGTCCTGCAGGCCGATCACCCATCGCCTGAGATTCGGATACTGGAAAATCGAGATCTTTGTCTGGATGCGATCAGCAATACCTTTCATGGCCGTGACATTCTGGCCCCCGTCGGGGCGCACCTCTCACTAACGCATGATATCGCCTCGACCGGGGCCCTGGCCGCAACTGCAGATCTGGTTAACCTGGATCTGCCGGAGCCCTCGCTGAGTGCGTCCGGCGAACTGCACGGCGAGGTGATCCTTATCGATCATTTCGGCAATATCATTACCAACATCGACAAACCGACCCTGGACGCATTTTTGCAAATCAGTGGTGACGACCGGCCCGCGATCCGGATCGGAGCGCACCGCATCACTGGGCAGCAGCATTCATACGCGCAGGGGCTCCCGGGGCAACCCCTGGCGATTTTCGGCAGTATGGGGTTTTTGGAGATTGCGATCTTCGGCCGGGATGCCTGCCAGGCGCTGAGGGTGGCGCGTGGCGACCGGGTAATCATTGCCAGGCCCGGGTGATACCGGGCGGCCAGAGCCCGGAAAAATAGTGGCCCCTTGGCTGGTTATAGGGGAGGTGCCGATTACTAACTATTTGACATTCTATAGTAATCTTATATAATGCCGTGGAATAACGATTGCCGCAAAGCAAGGAGGCCCACTGTTTGGATAGTCTGAAAATATATGGATGGACCTTGATTCTGGCCCTGCTGGTCCTGCTGGCGATACCGGCCGCTGTCGGTGCCTCCTCGGGGG